>Ga0190315_1000831_pt1 | contig 13716 bp, 14 predicted proteins | sample 48701101_MG_FD_161673 | JGI IMG/M metagenome (GOLD analysis project Ga0190315, IMG submission 161673) | Hydrothermal vent sediment bacterial communities from Southern Trench, Guaymas Basin, Mexico - 4870-11-0-1_MG | ecosystem: Environmental > Aquatic > Marine > Hydrothermal vents > Sediment ...
GCTCAAGCCCTTGAGATCGCAGAGATCCTGAAATAAAAAGGGTAATACACTCTAAAGTATGATAACCTGGTGAAATATCAGGGTTTGTGCCTTAGTCTAAAAACCTAAGTAGGAAACTCGGGCTAGGTTAGCTGTTGGCCATTAGTATTTAGTTTTGAAAAATCAAGGCATTACGTTAATCAGGTAACGCCCAACGGGTTCACCCTTGAACAGAATCATATTTCAGGGCTTTTTGCAGTATAACATCTGTGCCTTGCCGCAGAAGCGGTTTGCCTTTTGCAGGGTTTCGATCGCGAGCCGAATTGCAGTGCCTCTCCGGTCTGCAATGAGTAAGCTTTGAAACCCGAAAAAGGCAAACCGCTTCAAGGCAGGTAGAAGCGAAAAAAGTGGTCAGACATTGCTCCGCACGTGTTTCAGGGCCGCAAGGAGCAGGTCTCTCCTGCCTGGCGCCCTGACCTCCTCCCAGGTCCTCTCGTGGGGGGTGCACCTTTCGGAAAGCAGGTACAGGTCCTTCTTTTTCCCGATGTAATAGACATTGGGGCCTATATCGACTTCTTTCGAGGTCAGCCGCTTTGCGCCCTTCTTGTATACCAGCCTGTAGACCTCTGAGTTCTTATCTGAAAGATTCCCAAAGATACGGGCATCGACGATACAGCTCTTGACACAGGCAGGGACCTCCCCGTGCTCTAAACGCTCTACACAGAAGGTGCACTTGTCGGCCTTGGGATCATCAAGATTTTCATTAAGGTATCTCGCTCCATAGGGACAGGCCTCAACACAGGCCCCGCATCCGAGGCAGCGCTCCTTATCGATAAGTACGATGCCGCTAAAGGGGTCTTTGAAGGTAGCCTTAACGGTCATCTTCATGCTCTTTCCGGTTTTGGGATCGCGGAACTCCTTCTCCACCGGGTCTGCAGGGCAGACATCGACACAGACAGGGTGGTCACAGTGGTTGCACAGTCCCGGGAAGAAGGTGAATGAAAGTCCTTCAGGGGTCTTATCCGGTCCAAGCTCTCTAACCCAGTTGCGGTGGTAGGGGACAGGAATATTCCACTCCGCCCGGCAGGCTAGGGCGCAGGCGTGACAACCGACACAGCGGTCCAGATCTATGACCATGGCATATTGATTCATCTCTCACCTCCTAAGAAGCCATCTTTATCTCAAAGCGCGGGATTTCTGACGGAATTGGCCTGAGCTCCGGGACGTCTAAGGTCTTGCCGTCCTTTATCAGCCTTACGAAGTCAGTCCGGTGACTGGAGCCCCCGAAGAAGGGGTCCTGCTCATATCGAGTGATCAGGAACTGGTCACTGGCCCCATGCTTGTATGTCTTGGTAAGGAGAGGAGACCGGCTCCCGAAACCATGTGGGAGATAGACTATATCATGGCGGATTCCAGGGGTCACCATCAACTTGACCGGATTGGAACGGTAGGCGTCCTGATTCTCGATAATAACCTCATCCCCATCCTTGACACCCATTTTCTTTGCCACCTCGTCGTTCAGCCAGAGCTTGCCTTCAGGGCACTCATTGCTCAGCCAGAGGTTGTTCATTGTCCGACTGAAGGTGTGCATCGGGACGCGGCCATAGACCAGGCGGGCATAGCCTTTGGGAGGGGCCGGCGTGGGCTCAAACTTGGGAATCGGGTCCATGTCCTCATCATCAAAAGCGCTTGAGAAGAGCTCTATCTTGCCCGACTCTGTATCGACTTTTATGGCCTTGCCTGGATCACGATAGGGGTTGCCCTTCAAGGTTACCAGGCCCCCTTCTTTATTGAGTTTGGCAAGAGAGAGACCCATAGCCTCTAGCTGCTCATCAAGGTATTCTTCCTCTCGCTCACAGGTAAAGCAGTCCAGATCCAGGCGTTTGGCCAGCTCCTTGGCAATCCAGAACGGCGGCTTCGCCTCAAACATGGGCTTCATGACCGGCTGGCGAACAGTCACATAGGGTGTCAGGTCATGGTTGGCGTAAACCCTGTCGTAACGTTCGAGATAGTTCGCCTCTGGGAGAATGATGTCGGACCAGATCGCAGGCTCGGTAGGAAGGATCTCTATTGAGAATATAAAATCGAGCTTCTTTATTGCCTCCATGGTCTCATAGGGGTTAGGTATCGTCTGCAGGATGTTTACACCACATATGCCCCAGAGCTTCACCGGATAGGGCTCCCCGGTGCGGGTGGCCTTTATGATCTCGGCCGTAGGGCTCCCGAAGTAACCAGTAAAGGGATATTTCTCCTTAATGGACGTCTCCGGCTCTTCCACATCTTCCGGCTCTTCACATTCCAGACAGTCGCTTTCTTCCAGGTTAAAAGGAGTAGGGAAGTATAGGCCTCCGGGGACACCAACAGCCCCGAAGAGGGCCGTAAGGATGGCCATGGCCCGGTGACGCTGCACGTCCCCACGGCCGTACCAGGCGGAATGCCGGCCGGGGTGGACCGTAACATGAGGCCTTGATGCCGCAAGCATCTCAATACCCCTCCTGATGTCATCGAGCTTCAGATCACAGATCCTTGCAGCCCACCCCAGGCTGTAACCCTTGACGGCCTCCTTGAGCTCATCAAATCCCTCGCAGTTTCGCTGCACGAAGTCCTTGTCATAGAGGCCGTTCTGAATGACGTAGTTGATCCAGGCCAGCAGCAGGGCGGTATCCGTCCCGGGACGAATGGGAAGCCAGAGATCGGCCTTGCCCGCGGGGGCAGAAAAGCGCGGGTCCACCACAACGAGCTTGGCCCTGTTTTGAAGACCGGCTATATACTCCCTCACATGGGATAAATGGATGTTCTCGCCGAGATGTGTACCGAAGAAGACCATCGCCTTGGCGTTGGCCATGTCCACGCGCTCGGCTATCTTGTAACCATAGGTGACCAGATAGGCGAGCGATACCGCTCCCATACACTGGAAGAAGGCGGGTTCATTGGAATAGTTCTCCGTCCCCAGCCCCTTGAAGATCTCCCGGTAAAACTCGGCTGATGCCCCATGATCAAACATGGCCAGGGAGCTGGGACCATACTTGTCTCTGACCTTCTTTATGTTGTGGGTGATCTCATCCAGGGCCTCGTTCCAGGAGATCCTGGCCCATTTCCCCTCGCCCCTCGCGCCTACCCGTTTCATAGGGTATTTTAGACGATCAGGATCATATATGAGCTGGATGCCGGAGTTGCCTCTGGCGCAGACTCGATGGCCGTTTGTAGGGCTCTTCGGATTGCCCTCGATCTTTACGATCTTTCCATCCTTGACCTTGCCCACTATGGGGCAGCGCCAGAAGCACATCTCGCATACTGAAGGAACCTCCTTGGCCCCCAAACTGCCCGGGAGACCACCAGTAGTGGCCACTGTGCCCGCGGGCACAGGGCTCGCCGCCATGACCCCTTTTGGTATCTTCCAGGTCGCAACGGCTGCTGCGGCTATCCCTGCATTCTGTAAAAAGTGTCTACGCGTCAGCTTCATTTTTAACCTCTCTTTTATTTTGCATCTATTCTGCTTGTTGTTTACCTATAATTTTCCGGTTCCTGTGTCTCGGGCATTGTGAAAAAATTGACCAGATCCATAGTCATTGAATAAAAGGGATGGGGATCTGCTCTGCCAAGACGGCCCCGAAATACCCTGAACCAGGGCCGAAAATGACGTTTTAAAAAGTCCTGTTTCACATCCCATGCCTCTTTGGCCGCAAGGTGAGCCAGGAATGCCAGCTCGCATGACAGGTGATCAGGTGGTTCAGCGCCGCAGCGCGGATAGAAGCCGGCTGAACGATAAAAGGCCTCGGCCTCGACGAGACCGCGACCACAGAGAGAGCTGTCTCCACCCGAGTAGATAGAGGCATAGGGGGGTGCAGGTACCCTGGGCACGGCAGAGATAAAGAGCCCGGTATAGGCCTGGGCAAGTTCGGAGAAAGATAAATTGGGAAAGAGGATAAAGGGATCAGGAATATTCAGGCCCTGATGACTCAGTTCGGCCAACAGGGACTGTATGAATGAGCGGGTCAAAGGAGTTACGAGCTCATCTGACGGGAAATCTGTAAGGGTGTGAAGGAAGGCGTAAACATGGGACAGTTTCGCCACAAAGGGATCATTTGCGAAAGACTTTCTCTTATGCATTTGAATGACGCCTGGATTCTCCTGAGGGACTGCCATGGACTTTTTATTAAATCCTCGATAATTTCTACATTAGAATAACCAATATTTCAAATAGGAAATATCAATAGATAGCAATAAGCTCATCGGATTCAACGATGACACCTGGCATTATGGTGATTAATCCATTTAATCATTTGAGCATTTGAGCAAACTAACTTCTTGTATCCCAAGAAGGGCCAATTACGGTCCGGCGGGTCCTAAAAGACGCAATCAGGCGATTACAGCAGGGAAGGCATCGCCGGTTTCGTACATGAAAAGTGCGGCAAGGCCCTGAGCACAACGCTTGGATAGGATGCATTGAAATGAGAAGATCCATAGATTTAAGTATATTTGATTATTGATTAGCCATTTATTATCGGAATTTCCAATTTGACAGATTGGAAATCCTTGTGTATTTACTGCTCTAATTCTTGCATTAATTATCTACCTATCATATCGATGAACTGCCTCTTCCTTTTGAGAAATAGTATATGCAAGAATCCTTGAGCGGGGGCAATGGTGCTGGGCGCCCCGCGGGCTGCAAACCCGTTGGCCCTGTCTAGAAAACGGGGAGGAGGTTCGATTCCCCTTGCCCCCTCCATTTGAGGGACTCCAAATCAAAAAACAGGACAATGATTCCGCTGAAAAAACCCAATCTGCGGCGTTGCTTCAATTTTCCAGTCATTGCGACGTACGCTAAGTACGCCTTATTCCTGGAAAATTTCGCGCCTTGCATCTTGGGCTTTTTGAGCGGAATCATATTTCAGGACTTTTTTCAGTGGAATCATGACAATGGCAAAGTTTGTGATTGTTGGGATCGCAGGGCACGTTGATCACGGCAAGACTTCTCTTGTAAGATGTTTGACAGGTGTGGATACAGATAGGCTGCGTGAGGAAAAAGAGCGCGGCATATCCATTGAATCAGGCATAGCCCCTTATGTCCTCCCTTCGGGGAGGAAGATTGCCTTTGTGGATGTTCCGGGGCACAAAAACTTCTTTAAGAATACAATCCGCGGCCTCACCGTGACGGACATTGCTGTCCTTGTGATAGCTGCCGATGATGGTGTGATGCCTCAAACAAAAGAGCACCTGGAAATCCTCAAGTTTGCCGGTTGTGAAGGCGGAGTTGTGGTTCTGTCCAAAGCCGACCTGGTTGATAGAGAAATTCTGGGGATGGCTGTGGAAGAAGTCCGTGAACTTGTAAGAGGCTCCTTTCTCGAAGGCCGGCCGGTTATTCCCTTTTCGGCCGTGGACGGGCAAGGAAAGGAGGCTGTCTTAAATGCCCTGGAGGAAGAATGCAAGGATGCTTGCGGAAAAGATCCAAATGCCCCCTTTAGGATGTATATCGATCAACTGCGGAGGATCAAAGGATACGGCACCGTGGTGTCAGGGACCATCTTGTCGGGCAAGATCGGCACAGAGGATATGATAGAGATATATCCAGCCGGCAGAAAAACCAAGGTTCGTTATCTTCAGGTTCATCATCAAAAGGTCGACATGGCCTATGCAGGCCAGAGAGTAGGCATCAATCTTCCAAACGTCAAGCTTAATGAGATAAAAAGAGGCATGGTTCTGGCGGATACAGGGATGCTGAGGGCCAGCTATTTGATCAACGGCTGTTTTCACTACCTGTCAGATCAGAAGAGACCATTGAAAAATCGAACAAGAGTCAGATTTTACACCGGAACAGCGGCATCAAATGCCCTGATGGTATTCATGGAACAAGACGTCTTGAAACCCGGCCAACAGGCCATGGTTCAGTTCAGGCTGTTGGACAAGGCTGCACCACTGCCTCGCGATCGCTACGTGGTCTGCACCATGAATCCACAGACTATTATAGGCGGGGGAATGGTGCTCGATATAACCGATAGAAAATTCCGGCGTGCACATTCAGACACTATCCGGTTCCTTGAGGCAATGGACAGGCAGGACATAGCGAGTGCCATTGAGAATTTGTTGGCTGATACAATCGATCGTCCCCTTCAGGTGAAAGATATTGTCGGCAGGACCAGATTGCCTGAAGACGAGGTTAAAAAGGTCCTCAAAGGCATGGCAGGCAAAAAATTGCTCATCGATTTTGGTGGGGACGGCTACTTCAGCCTGATGCGATACTCGGAGCTCAAGGAGATGATGCTCCAAGTTCTGGAGAAAACCCATCAGGCAAATCCTCTCAAGTCATATATCTCTAAGAAAGAGATACGGGAAAGACTTGCCCAGGGGCTTCACCCCTGCGTCTTTGATGAGATATTGAAGGAACTTCAACTAAAAGGGAAAATTGTTGTTGAAAGTGAATCGGTCCGCTTGCCTGGTTTTGTTCCGCGGCCAAGCAGTGAACAGCAACAGATCATTGAGGATATGCTTAACTTTGCGGACCACACTGGATATGCTCCCTTCAGCGTGGATAGATTTTGGCAGGCTTACAAGAGAATTTACGACAGAGAGGAAATCCGGAAATTGGCGCTTTTTCTTTGTTCTCAAAACCAACTTACACGGCTCAACAATGGCCGGTTCATTTCCCCAAAAAAGATGGATAAAATCAAAGAAAAGATAAGAAAGCACATCGTTGAAAAAGGTAGTCTAACACTTCATGATTCCAAAGAAATACTGGGATTCGGCCGAACAGGGGGAGTACCTGTCTTAGAACACCTTGATACAATCGGATTCACTATGCGGACCGGCGATGTCAGGGTGTTGAAAAAGAGATGAGAGATGGAAAAAATTAGAATCCGGAAAGTGAATGAAGAGCTCAAAGATTATTTCAGCAACTACAACCTGAACACCTGCTTTACTTGCGGCACATGTTCCGGCGGTTGCCCGGCCACGGGCACACCGGAACTGGAGGGTCTTGATGTCAGAAAGATCCTCCGGATGCTTGTATTAGGCATGGTGGAAGAGGTTGTCTCCTCTGATTTTCCCTGGCTCTGCACCGGTTGCGGACGTTGTGTCTATGCGTGTCCCATGGGAGTTGACATCGTATCTCTCATGAAAAAGATGAAGGGTCTGAGGCCGCGCGATCAGGTCCCTGGGGTCGTTCACAAGGGTGTGGAGGCGGTTTTGGCCACTGGGAACAACATGAGCATTCCCAAGGCAGATTATTTTTACCTCATGGCAGACTTGGGCCAAGAACTGGAGAGAGAGGAGTGCCCGGGATTTTATGTCCCAATTGATAAAAAACGTGCTGATATAGTCTTTTGGCCCAATTCCAAGGAGGTGTTTGCTGACAACGACGACATGAAATGGTGGTGGAAGATATTCTACGCAGCCCGCGAAAACTGGACCTCGCCCTCTGAAAACTGGGAGTCCGTGGACTGGGGGTTGTTTACAGGCAACGATGAGGCAACAAAGATCCTGGCAAGACGGAAGATCGATTTCATGAAACAGAATGACATTAAAAGGATGATAATGCCGGACTGCGGTGGCGGTTCATTTGGCTGTCGTGTAGGTATGAAGGCCTGCAAAGAGGAAGATCCATCTGCCCAAGTAAATTTTATATATCTCTATGAATACTTGATTGAGCTGATCGAATCAGGCCGCATCAGGCTGGACAAGTCTGTACATGCGGGCAAGGTCTTTACCTGGCATGACTCCTGTAAGCATGGACGTGAGCTGGAGCGGGTCTTTGGCAAAGGATTCTATGATGAGCCCCGGTGGATCATAGAGCAGTGCGTGGATGACTTTGTGGAGATGTATCCAAACAGGGCCAACAGCTTTTGCTGCGGCGCGGGTGGCGGAATGTGGCCCATGCCCTTTGAAGATCAATCGGCCTATCATGGCCGCAAGAAGTTTGAATCCATAAAAAACAGCAGGGCCGATGTGGTGGTAGTCGGCTGCTCCAACTGCCGCGATCAGCTCATGAGACGAATTCCCAAGTATCATACTGATTACAAGTATGAAGTGAAATACATATGGCAACTGGTGGCCGAGTCCCTGATCATTGAACCTTGGAGCGATGAGGAGATCGCTACAGGAGATGCTAAGGGCAAGGAACAGTGGGAGGCCCTGGGCGTTGACCTGTCTGAGGAATGGTAAGGATCTGTTCAAAACCACCGAAGGAGTTATTCCTTGTCATAGACAAATCCGATAGCCCTGTTGTTTTGTATTGATAATTTCTATTTGATTTATTGATTATCTTGATATAAAGATTGTCATGGATTTAATAAATGAGTCCATGACGACCCCTTAAGATGCTCCTGTAAGCATCCAGTGGATGAGGAAGGCATATGAAAATATTGGATAGGATAAAGCAGAGATTCGGACCCAGAAAAAAAGAGGCATTTGACAAGGGCAAAGGCCTGATCATCTTAAACGAGGTATCAGAGGCCATGCAGGCAGAAAAGATTCTGAAACGCTTCGGTTACGGGGTGAGAGGGGTGGCTCCTCCCCCTGAGATTCGCAAGGGCTGTGACCTTGCAGTGGAATTCAACCTTGTTGATCAATTGGGCGTGGAAAGGCTGCTTAAAAAAAGCGGGCTTAACCCCTTGGACATAGTGGCCCTGGACAACTTATCTCAGAAGCCTTTGGATATAACCAAAGAAAAGGCATTTGGAAGGTATCTTATGGTAACCGCAGCCAATATGAAGATAACTGTGGATAAAGAAAAAGGCACCATCGTAAACATTTCAGGCGGGGGCTGCCCCGATGTTCCCTATTTGACCGTAAGCCTGGTAGGAAACAACATAACGGAGGTGAAAAATCCCGGCGAGAACGGCTACTCCCTCTGTGCCTATATGTTAGAAAAGGCATATCAAAAGGCCCTGAGCATGGTGAAGAGTGAGCAGACAAGGGAGTGTACCTGATTTTGCTTACTATCATGGGTACCCTGCCTTTTGATGAAATGGGACTGAAGGCAGGAAAGGCAACATTCGAAGGTGGAAGCCTTAAAGTAGAGGATTTTGAAGTCACACCCGGCTTAGGCACCAGCGTCATGGTGGCATCAGCCTGCATTACCTGTGAAGCCCTTAACTTAGAACCACCCTATTTTATTACTTCCGGAGATATTGGAGACGGAAAAAGGAGTAAAGAGCTTTATAACTATATGGCCGCTAACCTGACAACGCTCGATGTCAGGGTTTTGGCCATGCATTATATCATGCCTGATATACCCGGAATAAGAAATGTCCTTAATTCCCTGGGAAAAAGACGTGAAGGAGTAACTTTGATTGCGGATGCAGGCGCCATGTATGCCGCCAAGGCGGCAGGGCTCGCACAAGAAATTGATATCTTCACCCCTGATGCAGGTGAAATGGCCTACCTGGCAGACCCTGAGGCCACACACCCTGCCTATGTGGAGCATCTTCTGTTTGAGTTAGATGCATCCGAAGTTGTCACCTTGATAAAGAAGGCTTATGAGACTGGGAATACCCCAAAGATATTATTGGTAAAGGGACCTGTAGATTATGTTGTAGAAGAGGGTGAAGTGGTTGAAGCCATTGATGAGCCCTCCATTTCTGCCATGGAGCCGATTGGAGGGACAGGTGACAGCCTGGCCGGGATTCTGTCCGCCCTGATTTACGGGGGCTATGAGAAGGTTGATGCCTGCATAAAGGCAGCCGGAATCAATCGTATTGCAGGTAAATTGGCACAGCCTGACCCTGCCACATCGATTTCACACATAATAGATAAAATCCCAAATGCACTAAAGGAGGTTAGATTATGCGCATGACAGCCGCAATGGCAGGAGGCATCTTTGGCTTATTGGGCGCTGCCGGCCAGGCATTCTTTCATGTAATACCCCCACCGGCCTATGGTATCTGCATCGCCTGCCATATGAGAGACCTGGTGAACTGGATTGCTGCTCATATATTCCCGATATATGGCCTGAAAGCCGGGGGCGCCATAGTGATACCCGGTGGCCCGGTCTCTTATAATTTTCCCCTGCTCACCATTATAGGGATATTGATCGGGGCAGTTATAGCTGCCCGTGTCAATAAGGAGTTCAAGTGGAAAGTTATGAGGGTGTGGTGGCAAAAACCCTGGGCGGAGTTTTTCCTGGGGATGCTGGTCATGATATCAGCCCTGACCTTTGGCGGCTGCCCCATCAGGACAGCGCTTAAGACCGCATACCTGGATATAACCGCCGTCATAGGCCTCATAATGATCGGAGTGGGAGTTTTTGCAGGATGTCAGGTACTGAGAAAATTGACCTGAGGAGGTAACAATGGACTTATTACCACCAATTGCCACTGTCTTTCTGGGATTGATAATGGGATACCTCGGCCAGCGGGCAAGGATGTGCTTTGTAGGAGGAATGAGGGATTATTATCTGGTGAAGGATACATACCTGATCAAAGGACTGTTTGCCTTTCTGGTATGCGCCCTTGCAGGATTTATTCTATTCCAGTTTGTGTCCCCTGCCATCAAGACCTTTCCCTGGTTTTTGAATGGCGGCGCGGTCTTTGCCAAAAAGTGGGCGGCTATGGGAGTGGCGGCAGACCCCAGCTCACTATTACCCGTGCCCGGAGACCCTATAACATGGTGTCCAAAGGCCGGGGCACATATAATCCTTGCCGTATTGGGCGGATTTGGTCTGGGTTTCTTTTCCTGCATCGCTGGAGGCTGTCCCTTCAGGCAGCACATAATGGCCGCTGAAGGGAGCAGGAGTGCCATAGTCTATCTTGTGGGATTTGCCTTAGGGGCTATAATCTTCCACAGGTTTGTCGCCCCATCCATTAAAGCGGTTTTGTCTTAGGAGGTAAAAATAATGGCCGACGTAACCTTAGATGTATGCGGCGAGGTTTGTCCCTTGCCGGTAATGAAAACCGACGAGGCATTGGCGAAAATGAAATCCGGAGAGACCTTGGAGGTAATAGTTGATTACCCGCCGTCAAAGGAGAATGTAAGAAGGCTTGTCGCCAGCAAAGGTCACGAAGTTCTCAACATTACCGAGCAGGGAGAGACGGTAAGATTATTGGTCAAAAAGGCATAGCAAATTGGAAATATTGGCAAAACGGGAAGAGAAAGGAAAGCTCTCTCTTTTGGCTGGAGGAAGCACCTATTATGTGGTTGTCTTTGACCGGGGGAAGGATATCCTGTTTCTGGCTAAAGGAGATCAATTAGCCCGGGCGTTTAAAGAACAGGAAGACAGACGCCGACAGGGCACGGATGTGAGTTGCCCTACCTGCGATTTTATGCTCGCATCAGAAGCCGTTTATTCTATACAGAAGTCGCGGGAGTTCATTCAGAAAATCTCCAGGGGTGAGGCGGAAAAGACATTCAGGGGACTTGGCTTAGTGAATCTCTGGAGAGAATTTAAAGAAAAAATTCCAAAGCGGCTATTCCACTAAAATCTTTTCTTTAGGCTCAGACACTACCTCACCTATGATGGCTGCGCCGGCCATCCCCCTCCCTTTTAATTCACTCAGCAATTCATCGGCCCTACTTCTTGCCACAGAAATCAGTAACCCGCCGGAGGTCTGGGCGTCAAAAAGGATGTCCTGCATGAACCTGTCCACAGAAGGGGCAAAATCCACGAATGCCTTGCGAAACTCCCGGTTCTTGTAAGTCCCGGCCGGCACGAGCCCCATCCGGGCATACTCCATAGCCTCGGGGAAATACGGAACCAGGCCGGCCTGCAACCTGATTCCTGTACCGGTATCTACTACCATCTCGCACATGTGACCCAACAGACCAAAACCGGTGATATCGGTACATGCGTGGACAGGATAGCGTCCCATAACCTCGGCCGCATCGCGGTTAAGGGTAGCCATGAGACGGGTGATACTTTCAATGGTCTCATTGGAGGCAACTCCACCTTTAATAGCGGTATTGATAATCCCGGTACCCAGAGATTTGGTCAGTATCAACTGATCCCCCGGCTCCATGGCCTTTTTTGTAATGATGCGATCCGGATGGATAAACCCGGTGACGGAAAGGCCGTATTTCAATTCATTGTCCTCCACACTGTGCCCTCCCACCAAAACGACATCCGCCTCTTTCATCTTGTCCAGCCCCCCCTGCAGAATCTGCCTGAGGATAGATAAATCCATCTTTTTAAGAGGAAAGCACACCAGATTCATGGCCGTTTTGGGAACACCTCCCATGGCGTACACATCACTCAGCGCATTGGCCGCGGCAATCTGCCCGAACCAGTATGGGTCATCCACGATGGGAGTGAAAAAGTCCACCGTCTGGATGATGGCAATGTCGTCGGTGATTTTATATACGCCTGCGTCGTCAGCCCGCTCCAATCCCACAATAAGATTGGGGTCGGTGAGGTATTCCAATCCGCATAGTGCCTTGTCCAGGTCCCCTGGAGGAATTTTTGAGGCTCACCCCGCTCCGGAAACCGTCTCGGTGAGGCGAAATTTTTTCTGTTCGATCATTGAATTTTCCTTTACCTTTTTACCTGATTCTTCTCCGAAGATAATGCACAGACCGTCTCATTGCAGTCCTTCCGGGCAAAAATTCCTTATGCCATTGTATCGTGATCAGTGACACAAACGCCGTCCAGTCTCCTGAACCCGGCGCGGGCGGGTCAATATGTCCTTCAGGTCTAAGCTGCTACATAATGAAATTCGAGTATGTACATGAAGGTCGAAGAGCATAATATATGTTTCTGGCAATTTAATAAAAAGTCAAATTGGCTTCATTCATAAATAAGACCTGATCCATAGATATTTCCTATTAGCATCACCTTGACAAGACCCTGCTTCAGGTGGCTGAAATCTCTAATCTCTTGATGTCCTGTTCGTAAATATCCGGTAAACCCGTTATATCCCGCCTTGAAGCGGTTACCTTTTTCCAGGTTTCAACCCAAATTATGCACTTCAAACACCGAACAATAAGGAGCAAATAGAAAAATCAGTAAGTTATGGTGTATTGTCCAGTTTGGAATGTTCACCCAAAAGGTGCATTCCACCGGAGTTAAAAATTGTTCGGTATTTGAAGCCACAAGGGGCAGCCAATTTTACCAAATCTGCTTTGTTGTCAGGCACTTGAAGTACAAAAGTACGTCTGCGTGCCTTCCGCCTCGCATCTTTGGCAAACTTGGCTGCTGCATAATTCGGGTTCAAAGCTCACTCATCGCAGACCGGAGAAGCAGTGCAATCCGGCCCGCGATCGAAACCCTGCAAAAGGCAAACCGCTCCTGCGGCAGGGCACGGATGGCAACTTCCACAGTGGACCACGGGTTCACCGGATATTTACTCCTGTTCTTTGACCATTTATGATGAATAAGGCGAGAAAAAACTCAAATAAGGCCATCTCGCCCTTCCCGCAGCCCGCCATCTCCTGAAGGCCTTTGATCTAGTGGATAGACCCAAAAAACCGATGCCTCTCCACCTTTCATATTCATTGTCATGGACAAATCCAATAGCTCCGCTGTTTTATATTGATAATTTCTATTTGATTTATTGATTATCTTGATGTAAAAATTGTCATTAATTTCACAAAGGAGTCCATGGCGACCCCTTAAGACGCTCCTGCCTGCATCCAGTGGATGAGGGAAAATCTTTTAGGGTGAACAATTTTCACAAAGATAGACAAAACTACATCAAAGGGAAAGGAGTAAGGAGATGCATCGATTTGTAAGAATTCTGTTTGTTTTCATGGTCTGTATTTTCTGGGCAGGGAGTCCTGCCTTGGGAGGATTCAAGTTCGGAATGGACGATC
>Ga0190315_1000832_pt1 | contig 13714 bp, 6 predicted proteins | sample 48701101_MG_FD_161673 | JGI IMG/M metagenome (GOLD analysis project Ga0190315, IMG submission 161673) | Hydrothermal vent sediment bacterial communities from Southern Trench, Guaymas Basin, Mexico - 4870-11-0-1_MG | ecosystem: Environmental > Aquatic > Marine > Hydrothermal vents > Sediment ...
GACGAGCGAACGCTTTGAGCTGGAAATACGGGCATAGAGAATAACGATATTTGGTTCGTCAACCCACACGCGGTAATGTCCACCTTTGGTTTTTTTAACACACTCAAATTTACCTTCCTTTATCCAAAAAAAGGATAGTTTCGTTCGTTACTGAATATTCTTTTGCTAAAAAACCAGTTGATCTGTACATTAAAATAACCCTATTTGGTATTTTTGGTTATTTTAGTGGTTTTTTTTTATAATATCAACTGTTCAAAAAAAGCGCAATTTATGACGATGCTAAGGAACGTGCATGAAATAAAATAGCCATTAAAAATTATCTATCCCCTTGTCATTAGTGGATTGAAAAAAAGTTGACTAAGTTATTTCATGCACGTTCCTAAGTATAACTAAAAAAAAATAACTGAAACAATGAATCTATTCAAGTTATATGATAACGGATAACGGATAACGGATAACGGATAATTAATTGAAACATTTGGACAGCGTTATATAATAGGCCATTATTGATAATAATTGGCATATTCATGCCGCCTGATGTTGTGGAGAAAATGACATGCAAGCACTTTCGGAATTGATTAATCAAGCTCAACAAGATATTCATAACGCGCCCGATTTGGCAGCCCTAGATCAATTGCGTGTTCATTTTTTAGGCAAAAAGGGTGTTCTCACTGAACAACTTAAACAAGTCGGTAAATTGCCGCCTGAACAACGCCCAGAAGGGGGGAAAGCGATTAATGAGGCTAAAAAAACGCTTACTAAAGCCATTGAAATACGCAGTCAAATTTTGCAAGCGGCTAAGTTAGAAGCGCAACTCGCGCAGGAGCGTATTGATGTCACTTTGCCGGGGCGTGGACAACCTAAAGGGGGATTGCACCCTGTCACACAAACTTTGCAACGGATTGAAAATATATTTACTCAAATCGGGTTTAGTATTGAAGAAGGCCCTGAAATTGAAGATGATTATCATAATTTTGAGGCCTTAAATATTCCAGCCCATCATCCTGCGCGGGCAATGCACGATACTTTTTATTTTGACGCGCATACGCTTTTGCGAACGCATACGTCGCCGGTGCAAATTCGTGTGATGAAAGAGCGGCAACCGCCGCTCAAAATTATCGCGCCGGGGCGCGTGTATCGTTGCGATTCCGATTTAACCCATACCCCTATGTTTCACCAAGTTGAAGGGTTGATGGTGGATACCGATGTCAGCCTCGCTGATCTCAGGGGCATTTTAGACGATTTTCTCAAGCAATTTTTTGAGCGCGATTTGCAAGTACGTCTTCGCCCCTCCTATTTTCCCTTTACCGAACCCTCGGCCGAAGTGGATGTGCAATGTGTCGCTTGTGATGGGGTAGGTTGTCGCGTCTGCCAACAAACAGGTTGGCTTGAAGTACTCGGATGTGGCATGGTACATCCGAATGTCTTTTCCAATATTGGGATTGATAATGAACAGTACACCGGTTTTGCTTTTGGTATGGGCGTTGAGCGTTTAGCGATGTTATATTATGGTATAAACGATTTACGCTTGTTTTTTGAAAACGATTTACGCTTTTTGCGTCAATTTAATTAATTGAGGTAGGTGGAAGAGTTTATAAGGGCGAACCGACGTGTTCGCCCTTAAATGATTTCAATTCATTGTTATCATTGACAATTAAAATTGATATTCGATTCGACAATTCACAATTTCATAAAATTATGCTATATAAAATACTATCCATTTTACTCGCTTTCGCCTGGCTATCAGGATGTGGCTCAACGAGTGAAGTGGTTCGCGATGATAAGCCTGGAGACATTTTTGAAGGCAAGGAGGCTAAAGAAGTTGTTAAGCACGCTAGAGATTACCATGACAAAGGGGAATTTGAAACGGCAGCCATTGGATATCAAAAATCGGCTGATGAGGGCGTTGCTGTCGCGCAAAACAATTTAGGCGTGATGTATTATGAAGGCAGAGGGGTGACTCAAGATTTGACTCAAGCCGTGAACTGGTTTCGCAAAGCGGCTGAGCAAGGCTTGGTAGACGCGCAATTTAACCTCGCACAAATGTATCATGCTGGCAAAGGGGTTGAACAGGCGGATATTGAGCAGGCAACGACATGGTATCGCAAAGCGGCTGAACAAGGTGATCTGAACGCTTTATCTCGTTTAGGGGAACTCAGTGAGACTCATCTGGTTGCTCAACAAGCCTTTTTTGAAGTCAAGCAAGAGATTCAACAAGCGGCCGACAACGGTGATGTTAAAGCGCAAACTGCCCTCGGCAATTTATATTATCACGGCAACGGTGTCATACCCTATTTTACAGTGGCAATGCAGTGGTTTCAAAAAGCGGCTGATCAAGATGATGCTCAAGCACAATATTATTTAGGATTGATGTATTATAAAGGTGAAGGGATTTTTCAAGATTTTCCCCAAGCAGGGTACTGGTTTCGCAAAGCGGCTAAGCAAGATTATCCGCCAGCGCAAAGTGGGTTAGGGCAACTCTATTATGAAGGTAAAGGGGTTGAACAGCATTTTGACGAAGCGGTTTATTGGACTCGCAAAGCGGCGGAACTCGGACTGGCAGATGCACAAAACAATTTTGGTATGATGTATTATAAAGGGGAAGGCGTACCAAAAGATTTATCGCTAGCCTATCAATGGGTTGCTTTGGCAGCGGAGCAAGGGAATCAAGATGCGATTCAGGGCCGTAACTTTTTGGTAAAAGCCTTATCAGTTGAGCAGCTTGCCAAAGGTGAACGTTTAATGCGTGAATGGGCTTTAAAACACCCCAATTCAGTTATCAGTTATTAGATAAATTATTTTTCTGAACTGTTTCAGAAAATTCATTTCAATCTGTGATGTTTGTTCCTCACGCAAAGACGCAAAGGCGCTAAGTCACTTGGCGGTTTGCGCCTTTGCGGCTTTGCGTGAGAAAATAATAATCTGAATCTCTATAAATAAGAAGGAGAAATGATGAACTTAAATACTAACAAGCGGTTTTTATTAGGATTAACTTTTGGATGTGTTATTGCGTCATCGCCTGTCAAAGCGGGTGAGGCTCAACCTGTCTTAAAACCCTGTTTGGATGCTTACACTCAACAAGACTTTAAGCAGGCTAAACCGTGTTATGACAAAGCCGCTGAACGGGGTTCAGCAGAAGCCCAGTATTACTTGGGACGGATGTATGAGTCGGAGCAAGGCGTTTATCAAAACCATATCACGGCTGTGTCGTGGTACCGCAAAGCGGCCGATCAAAATCATGCGGGGGCCCAAAATCAATTGGGTGTCATGTACCGTGATGGTAAAGGTGTTCATCCCGATTTGGCTGAAGCCGTCAAGTGGATTCAAAAAGCGGCCGATCAAGGATTGGCTAAAGCGCAGTTTAATTTAGGGATGCTATATCTTTATGGGCAAGGCGTTTCCCATGATATGACGCAAGTTGAACACTGGCTGGGAAAAGCCGCATCACAAGGATGGGTTCAAGCACAATACCATCTCTGGCTTCTGTATCGCGATGCGCGAGGGACGAAGGATTTTGTTCAACTGGCTAAATGGGTTCACAAAACCGCTGAAAATGGCGATGTTGGGGCTCAAAGTTTCTTAGCCTTGATGTACTATCAAGGTGAGGGGGTTAAGCAGGATTTCACACAAGCGGCACACTGGTATCAAAAAGCGGCAGAACAAGGTGATATGTACTCACAGTACAATATTGCCCAAATGTACCATCAAGGTAAAGGGGTTAAGAAAACGCCTAAGCAGGCTGCGAACTGGTATCGAAAAGCGGCCGATCAAGGCTTGATAGAAGCCCAATATCAACTTGGAGGGATGTATGCTAAAGGTGAAGGGGTAACCAAAGACGTTTATTCGTCAATGCCATTTTTGTCACAAGCGGCAAAACAGGGGCATGAATCGGCTATCGCTGAACTCAATCAGATATTGACTCAATTGTCTCTAGCCGAATTGACAGAAGCAGCGGTAAAAGAGATTCCAGAAGCGTATTATGAACTGGGATTGCGCCATGAAACCGGTAAAGGGGTGACAGCAGATAAAAAGAAAGCCCTGATGTTTTATGCATTTTCCGCGAAACTCGGTTATCAACCTGCGATGGTGAAACGTGATGAAATAACCGATCAATTCTCCATTGATGAACGCTTTGAAGTTGAACGTCTAGCAAAAAAATGGCTTGAACAGCATTAATATTTCCATTTCGGTGGGTAAAGAGTGTTGCCCACCATTCCCTTCATGAAAAACTGATAAGTACTGAACCACAAATAAACCGGTATTTAACCGCAAAGATTTGCTCGGCATCGCGTCTCTACGAAACCGCGAATTGTAGAGACGCGATCGCGAAGCGTCTCTAATTACAAATAAACATTGCTTCTATTAAAATACCTGAAAATTTGTGCTTCAGCACTTATCTCATCAAACTGCCCAACCGAACTGCTTGGGCAACCGCATTGATCACACACTTAAAAAATAAGTTGAGCTTGAAACGGGCCACTTATTCGGTGTATTGGCCAGAATCGGATAGCGCGGAAATGACCGAAAAATTGCACAATTCGGCCACTTTGCTCTTGATTTTGTCTAAAGCCTATTTGGCCTCTCCCCGCTACACTGATCTCAAAACTTTTTTGGCGCATGTCGGTAAAAGTGCTGGGCGTGTCTTTGTCGTAGAACGCGAAATCATTATTGATCGGCCTCCAGAAATCCAAGGATTGCCCATTTACCAATTTTGGACAATGGATAGCGCTGAACAAGTGCATCGTTTGATGCCCAGCCCAACAGATCAGGTTTATCATCAAAAAATTGATGATATTGTTATACAACTGGTTGATAAACTCAAATCGCTTCAACCCGCCACTGAAGGCGGTATCCATATTGGCGATGTAGGCGAAAGTGTTCATTTACAAGCCGGGGGTGATATTGTCGCGGGTAATAAAATTATCCAGCAAACCATCATTCAAGCCGATGGGCCACGCGCAACCGTTTTTTTGGCTGAAGTCACGGATGATTTACAAGAACAACGCAATAATATTAAGCGTTATTTGGAACAACAAGACATTCAAGTCTTACCCGAAAGCTTGTATTTTTATAGTGGGGCCAATGCCGCAGAACAATTGGAACAAGCCATTCAGGCCGATTTGCACAAATCGACTGTGTTTATCCAAGTGTTAAGTGCGGCTACTCCCCAACGCCCACCTGGCATGAGTACCCCACAATTACAACATGGCGGCACTAAAATGATTGCCGATTTGCCGGTTTTGCAATGGCGCAGTGCCCAATTAGACTTAACGCAAGTCGCCGATCCTGCTCTCAAAACCTTCTTGGATGCCACCACCGTCAGCACATCCAGTTTAGAAGAATTTAAGCTTGATATTATGCGTAAATTGGAAAGCATTGAGGCCCGTAAACAGCGTGAAGCCGAAAAACGCCGTGCTGCTGAAAATCACCCCTCAAATATGAGTTTTATTTTCATTAACACCACAATGGATGATCAAGCACTAGGCGAAGAAATTGGCGAATGGTTATTAAAAGAACACGGCTTAGGATCTGGCCTACCGATCTTCAGAAAAGACGTTTCCCCAGCAGAGAAGCGGCAGGATTTTGAAGAAAATTTACTGGATTGTGATGGCCTGATTATGCCTTATGAAGCGAAATCGCTGAAATGGATTCGAGAACAACTGCGTTATTGTCGGCGATTGCAAGGCAAACGTGAACACCCTTTAAAAACCATTGGCGTATTCAATAAAACTGAGCAAAAAACCGCATTAGGCATGAAATTACCTAACCTGCACATTTTAGAGTGTAGCCGTTTAACGGATGACACTTGTTTATCCCACTTTATAAAAACATTGTCTTGAACTTATTAAAAGCCACGGAATGACACGGAAAGCACGGAATATTTCCGTGTTTTTCCGTGTTTTTCCGTGGCAAAATCGACCCGAAGCCACTCACACTATCATGACACTGATAACTGATAACTGATAACTGATAACTGAAAAAATGAACCAAACCTTTCCTTATCCCGGATTACGCCCCTTTGAACGGGATGAAACGGATATCTTTTTTGGGCGCGAAGATCACACTGATCAATTATTGGAAAAATTGGGGCAAAACCGTTTTTTAGCCGTCGTCGGCCCCTCCGGTTGTGGTAAATCCTCCCTAGTGCGAACGGGTTTATTGGCCGGTTTAGAAGGCGGATTGCTGGCGAGTGCGGGCATTTATTGGCACATTGCCGAAATGCGGCCCAGTAATCATCCGTTTGCTCGTTTGGCAGAAGCTTTGTTAGATGAATCGGCGTTGAGTGAGGATTACATTAAACATTTTACCGATAAACCGGAAGCCGTGGCCTCTTTACAAGCCACCTTGCGACGAGGCCCCTTAAGTCTTGATGAGGTTTGGCAAGAGGCCCAATTCGCTAGCGGTACGCGACTCTTATTATTAGTTGACCAATTTGAAGAACTGTTTCGCTACTATCAACAGGGCGAAGTGGAGGAAACGGCCGCTTTTGTCGCGTTATTATTAGCCGCTTATCAAAACCCCAATATTTATGTCATTATCACCATGCGTTCGGATTTTATTGGGGATTGTGCCGCTTTTTATGGTTTGCCAGAAGCGGTGAATGCCGGACTTTATTTAACGCCGCGTTTAACCCGAGAACAATTGAGTGAAGCCATAGCCTTACCCGCCACCGTCTTTGGGGGCAGCGTTGAAGAAGGCTTGCTGAATCGTTTGCTCAATGATGCGGGTAATGATCCCGATCAATTACCGATTGTACAACATGCCTTGATGCGGATGCGACAGCTAGCGTATTTCACCGGCATTGAAGAATGCGTACTCACCTTGGCCCATTATCAACAAATCGGCGGCTTTAAAAAAGCCTTGTCAAATCATGCCGATAAAGCGTATGGCGAACTGACGGCCGCTCAACAAAAAATAGCCCAGGTACTCTTTCGCAATCTATCGGAACGCGACAGCAATAAGCGAGATACGCGGCGGCCGACGAAATTGGGTGAAATTGCCCGCTTAGCAGAAGTCGAATGGCAAGCCCTGGTGCCAGTCGTTGAAATCTTTAGGAAACAAGGCAGGCATTTTTTAATGCCGCCAGTGGGGCAGGTTTTGGTTCCAGAGACGGTGTTGGATATCAGCCATGAAAGTTTTATTCGACAGTGGCAACGGATGCAGGGTTGGTTGAATCAGGAGGCAGAATCGGCCAAACTGTATCAGCGTGTAGAGGAAACGGCGTTGCGTTGGAAAAAAGGACAAGCGGCGTTATGGCGTTCCCCTGAACTGGAACAGGCGACGACTTGGCGTACCCAAACGCAACCAACCGCACAATGGGCCAGTCGCTATGGACAACATTTTGCGTTAGCCATGAATTTTTTGGAAGAAAGCGAGAAGGCGCAACATAAAAAGGCGAAAGCCATTCAAAAACGGCGACGGGTGACGTTTTCCTCAATGGCCGGTGGTTTGACTATCGCTATCATTTTAATGATTTTTTCTCTTTTTCAAATGAATGAAGCTGAAGAACAAGCCCAAATCGCATTAATTGAGAAACTAGGGGCACAATCTATCCTTGCTACTCAGCTTCCTAGTGCGAGTAATGGTTCTTATGAACAGGCTGTATTATTAGCCGTCCAAGCTTTTAAGGAAAAAAACAGCGCTGTAAGTCGTGGCAATTTATTACGGGTATTACAAGCTAAGAAGCAGCAAAAAGTGGTTTTATCTGGCCATTATGGGTATGTTTTGAGCGTCGCTTTCAGTCCCGATGGCAACATCCTTGCTTCGGGGAGTCAAGATAACACTATTAGATTGTGGGACGTCTCGCTTAGAAAACCGCTAGGCGAACCTTTAATCGGCCATTCTGGCTGGGTTAGGAGCATCGCTTTCAGTCCCGATGGCAAAATCCTTGCTTCGGGAAGTCGAGATAACACCGTGAGATTGTGGGACGTTGCCACGAGAACACCGCTGGGCGAACCTTTAACAGGCCATTCTGAACCGGTTTATAGCGTCGCTTTCAGTCCCGATGGCAAAATCCTTGCTTCGGGGAGTGGTGATAACACCATTAGATTGTGGGACGTCTCGCGGCGAAAACGTCTTGGCAAACCCTTAAACGGCCATTCTAACCGGGTTTGGAACGTCGCTTTCAGTCCCGATGGCTTAACCCTCGCTTCGGGGAGTTCTGATAAAACCGTTAGATTGTGGGATGTCTTGCGGCGAAAACCGCTCAGCGAACCTTTAACCGGACATTCTGACGAGGTTTATAGCATCGCTTTCAGTCCCGATGGCTTAACCCTCGCTTCGGGGAGTTCTGATAAAACCGTTAGATTGTGGGACGTCTTGCAGCGAAAACCTCTCGGCGAACCTTTAACCGGCCATTCTGACCAGGTTTATAGCATCGCTTTCAGTCCCGATGGCTTAACCCTCGCTTCGGGGAGTTCTGATAAAACCGTTAGATTGTGGAATGTCTTGCAGCGAAAACCGCTCAGCGAACCTTTAACCGGCCATTTTGACCCGGTTTATAGCATCGCTTTCAGTCCCGATGGCCTAACCCTCGCTTCGGGGAGTTCTGATAAAACCGTTAGATTGTGGGACGTATTGCGGCAAAAACCGCTCGGCAAACCTTTAATTGGCCATTCTAAGTCTGTTAATAGCGTCGCTTTTAGTCCCAATGGCAAGCTCCTCGCTTCGGGGAGTTATGATAAAACCGTTAGATTGTGGAACGTTCAGTTGCAAAAACCGCTCGGCGAACCTTTAACCGGCCATTCTGAACCGGTTTTGAGCGTCGCTTTCAGTCCCGATGGCTTAACCCTAGCTTCGGGGAGTTTTGATAGCACTGTTAGATTGTGGGATGTCTTGCGGCAAAAACCGCTCGGCGAACCTTTAACCGGCCATTCTGAACCGGTTTTGAGCGTCGCTTTCAGCCCCGATGGCTTAACCCTAGCTTCGGGGAGTTTTGATAACACTGTTAGATTGTGGGATGTCTTGCGGCAAAAAGCTATCGGCGAACCTTTAACCGGCCATTCTAAGTCTGTTTATAGCGTCGCTTTCAGTCCAGATGGTTTAACCCTCGCTTCGGGGAGTTCTGATAACACTGTTAGATTGTGGGACGTTCAGTTGCGAAAACCGCTCGGCGAACCTTTAACCGGCCATTCTAAGTCTGTTTATAGCGTCGCTTTCAGTCCCGATGGCTTAACCCTCGCTTCGGGGAGTTCTGATAGCAGTGTTAGATTGTGGGACGTTAATCCCGAATCATGGCTAAAACAGGTCTGTTATATTGCTAATCGCAATTTCAGTCAACCAGAATGGCGTAAATATATGGGAGAACAACGCCCTTTTGAGAAAACCTGTCCAGATTGGCCTCAAGATACGTTGGGTGCATTGCAACATATCAAACAAGGTGAAGAACTGGCCTTCGATGGGAAAATTGAGGCAGCGGTGATGAAGTTCAAACAGGCACAGAAACTAGATGCGCGTTATTTGACTGTCGAGCCACAAACTAAAGCAAAACATTTTTTTGCTCTCGGGTTAGTTGAACAAGGCGGAGAATTAGCCATAAAGGGGGAAATCGAAGTGGCGATTGCCAAATATCAAGAGGCGCAACAGATGGATTCTAATTTGAGAATTTATGCTGGGGATTGGAATACTCTTTGTTGGTACGGTAGTGTTTATGGACAGGCTGCAAAAGTGATGATTGCTTGTGAAAAAGCAGTGGCACTTAACCCTGAAGACGGGAATATTCGAGGTAGCCGTGCATTGGCAAGAGCTTTGAACGGCAATATTCAAGGTGCGATTAAGGATTTTCAATTTGCTATTGAAAACTATGATGACGACAGATGGACACAAAAAATGCAAAGTTGGCTAGATGCTCTACTAAAGAAAAAAAATCCGTTTACCGAGGAAGTGCTTAAGGGATTGCGTTAACGTTGAACCTTTAACCAGCCATTTATGGACTGAGGAAAGAGAAAAAGAGGATTGATTGGGTAGTCCCTACAAACCACTGGAGGTGTTCAAACAGAATTGAGAAAAATTGGGATATTAGCCACGGAAAAACACGGAAAAACACGGAAAAATTCCGTGCTTTCTGTGTCATTCCGTGGCAAAATCGGCAACCGCTAGTAGGGCAACCGAACGTCCTGTGGCCACCTTTCATCTTCACATTTACCCCTCCCAAGCTTTAGTTAATTAATAGCCCCTTTTCTCCCCTCTTGCGCTTTTTTTGACCCTTTTTCCCCTTCTTTTGTCTAAATAACCATATAATATATAAGGATATACCAAAAACGAAAAGAACTGGGGGGCAAGCCCCCCAGACCCCCTTCTAATTTTAAAAAAGAAAAGGAAAAAAGGATAAAAAACAAAGTGTTACAATATCCTCGCAAGCCGAACGCCGAAGAACATGCTACGGTCAGTCCGACGCCTCCTGTTGCGGATCGACGAGCGCATCCTCAAGGCACCGTCGCCCCACGAGCCGCCGCGCAAAACGAAAAGGCTGCCATCATTGGCATTATTATTGCCTAAACACTTCAGTTCCTTACCGTTATAACGGCTTTCATATTCTGAACACGTCCATTCCCATACGTTTCCTGCTGTGTCGTACAAACCGAAAGGGTTGGCGGCAAAAGAGCCTTTGGGGGCAGTCATCTGTTTGGCATCCCAACCCCATTTTGCACCACACCCATCACAAGCGGCACGATTTTTACCCACATCATTACCCCACCAATATTTACTCGAAGTATCCGCCCGTGCCGCATATTCCCACTGGGCCTCTGTGGGCAAACGATAGTGTTTGCCAGTTTGTTGGCTTAACCACTCAGCATAAGCTGTCACATCTAACAAAGACACATTGATCACGGGGCGATTACCGCGCCCCCAACCTTGATCACTGGGCTTTTCGCGGCCCGTTGCTGTCGCAAATTTATCGTATTCAGCAAAGGTGATTTCATATCGCCCCATCGCAAATTTATTAACGGATACCCAATGCACGGGTTTTTCATTAGAATAACCCCCGCCTTGGATATCGCCCATTTGAAATCGGCCCTCAGGTATCCACACCATTTCGGGGCCTGAACTGCCGTCTTTTAAGCGATCACGAAAGACTTTTCCAGCGATAGCCTCTTGTGCTTTCACACCCACGCGAATTGCCTTCACGGCTTTTTCATCGGGATCACCCCTTGACGTGGCGGTAAGGGTGATGATGTCTTCTTTGCCGCGTACTTCAGGCAACGTGACATTAAACGCGAAATCACGGCGTAGCATACTGTTGACAGTAACCGTCGCGGGTAAATTACCCAACTGCCAACCGGCGGAATCAGTCACGTTTATGCTGTAGGTATCCTCCATCGGGCCACCATTGAGCAACGTGATCTTGACCCGCAAGATTGCGCCCGGTTCTCCCACAATGTAGTCGTCACTAGAAATGTCTACATGGTAGAGGATTTTGCTTGGGCTAATGGCCACACTCACACTAGATAACTTGGCCGAAACCTCCTTTTTATTTAACTGAGTTCCGTCTGCGGTAATTTCGTTTGCGAAAATCTCAAACTTCTTGGTTGCCTTAAATGCTTTGGGATTAACTCCACTCAAATCAACTTTGCCACCTTCACCAACAGCTATCGTGATAGATTCGGCAGAAATCGCACCCTCACTGAGTTCACCCAATTCCATCGTCCAATCCTCACCACCAAAGATCCTCACTCCATTAAAACCTTCAATGCGCGTGGTGCTGGTAGCCTTCAGCGTGGGGGAATCCCAATTAACTATACTGTCACCCCCAGTGCATCCCTTGATTTGGCCTGGCATATTTGCCACATTCACAGACACGTCCCCCCCTTTTCCGGGACTAGAAGGTTTATCGTTGCTTACCCAAGCGATATTGCCTTTGGCATGTGATTGTGGAATCTCGGCGCTTCCACCGCAACCTGCTTTTAAGGTTCCAGCGTTCGTAGACTTTTCCAAGAGCGTGGAAAGTGCCGTGATATCACCGCCTTTGCCGCCATAAGTCGGCCCGTGAATAGAGCGTATACCCTTACTATCACCATCACCGCCGTTACCACTTTGGATCAGCTTGTTATTGATAATAATAGCCGCTAGTATTTCTACAGAACCGCCTTTACCCCCGGTTATCGGAAAATTTCTCTCGCCTCGGAAGTAGGGATCATCCATTAGCTTCCAAGGGCTATCTGTGCCCCCAGTACCTGCTTGGATCGTCCCGTCATTCACGACTTTGTAGGCAACGATTTTAACATGGCTGCCTCCTTCCGCGTGTTTGTACTTTAACCAGTTATTGGGTTCATTACAATTCTTATCGTTTTTACAATCACCGCTGGTAGACGCAGCATAAAAACCTTGAATTGTGCCCTTGTTATGGAGCGTTGCCATAGCGAGATTTACCCATGAGGGTGGCTCAGCATACTTGTTAAAGTTACTCTGTAGCACAGCACCTTCCTCAATGCAAAGTCCTTTCACCTTGATTTCATCTTCCTTCTTGTTAGGCGTATTTAGCCTATCAGCCGGTAAGATGATCTTGTGGCCTGTCTTTATCAGTACCCAATCATCCGGGCCGGGTACTTTACCTGTGTTCCACGTCGTTTTCCTATTCCAAAAGGAAAAGGGCGTTTTTGAACGCACAGTCACCACATCATCCGCGCACGGTTGGGCTGTGGAATTTTGATTGGATAGTGGCTTGCAGAAACCAAAATCTATCTTTTTGGTTTCGTCTGCGGCTAATTGAAAACGATGGAGCACGAAACCTTCACCCTTTGCAGGTGCTGACTGTTTCCAGCCTTCAGGAATGATCCCCCAGATATCAAAGGAATCAGCACTATGCCCGTCAAACGAATAGCTGCCATCCGCTTCGGTGTCGGCCGTAAAATAAACACCAGAATTTTGAAGGATATAGATGGTTTCATTAGCCCATACTGCTTCACCCGCATCTTGACGGCCATCACAATTGTTGTCAGTAAACACGATACCTTCAATCGTTGCGGCCGCGAGGTGGGTTGTGGGCAAAACCGTGCCCATTAAAACCGCGAAAAACCACGCAATTGCCCATTGGGCAAAATCGTTTCGCCATAGATATAGAGGCTTCTCAGTAACCTCTTGTTTCGCTGGTATGCGTTTTTTGAGACGTCGCTTCATGGTTGTTTTCCCTTTATCTCTTTGTGGTTGATGGAGATGGAGAATTGGCCGATATTTGCCCAAAATTGTCGTGATTAACAAGATGAACGGGGGCAACCACAAGGGTTGCCCCTACGAATGGTTGCCATATATTACCCAAGACTCCGTTCAAAAAACGGGGGTTCTGGCACTCGCAAATTCATCCATACTGTTACGAGTTGGCAAAACTCGGTCCCTCTCAGTTGACGTTTGCCAATGGCTTGAAATTGGGAGGGAGATTTCAATCTTATCATATTGACTAACGCTTGGCACTATTTACTTATGCCTTGCCATTGGCACCAGTGCCCAAATACTGGAGTCATCCAAACTCAAGTTTGGACGGAGGCACCTCAAACCTAGAAATCATAAACTTGGTTTAGGGTACTCGCAAATTGACCCAGCCGCTACCATTGTGGGCAGGGTTCAAAAATAGCCAATAAATTGAAGGTGGCACTTAGAACCTGTTCAAAATCTTTTATATGTGTTAAAATCAAAAAATAGACTAAAATAATCAATAATTAAGGAATAACTTATGAGAAAAATTTACCCCAGCGATATTAGTCGAGAAGAATTTGAGAAG
>Ga0190315_1000841_pt1 | contig 13645 bp, 16 predicted proteins | sample 48701101_MG_FD_161673 | JGI IMG/M metagenome (GOLD analysis project Ga0190315, IMG submission 161673) | Hydrothermal vent sediment bacterial communities from Southern Trench, Guaymas Basin, Mexico - 4870-11-0-1_MG | ecosystem: Environmental > Aquatic > Marine > Hydrothermal vents > Sediment ...
AATAATCAAAAAGCAACCTGAAAAAATCGTAATGAGAGTATCGTTCATTATCCCACCTATCTGGGTCTTCTTTGTAAAGTTCCACAAAACGGGTTATTACTCTTCTAATCTTCTGTTCATTCATTACATTATTTCACCTTTCTCACGATTTCACTTAACTAACGTCCTGCGGATAAAAGAAGTTGCCGAAGGCAATTCGGGCGAAGCGTAGCGAAGCCTTTTATCCGCTGCTATATTCCCCGAAGGACTGAATTTTAGTGCAACGTTCGGCGTAGCCGAGAAATTCAGAGTTTGCCCCGATCGTTTTTCAGAACTGAATTCTTGCTTGTAATTCCCTATTGTAACTTTTAATATCTCTCTAAACTGAGATACACACTTGCCTAATTCATTAATAGCACCCAAATCAGCCATTGCATAATTCATAGGTATTACCAAAGCCCAAGGAGGTGGCGTTGACTTCTCACTGATTTGGCCTACAATTCTATCTACAATTCCTTTTGTATGGACCCAATCTTTTGAGAGTACCCCATAGTTTGATAGACTTCCTATCTGACTTGACTTTCTCCTCAAACTCCTCTAAGAAATCATATTCCCTTTTTCCTGCCTTCTTGCCATTTTTCGCTTTTGTTTCTTTCAATAGCAATTCAAGTTTCTCCCCAAAGAAACTTTGTTTGGGATATTTTAAGTCTGCGAGATTAACGCCTTACCTTTGCATAAGGAACCACGTACACATGTAGCGTAGCAGGATGCCCCGTTGCTTTTAAGTAAGCGACCTTGTATCTCTCAAATTGCGCTTTATACTTCGTGGCACATCTTGCTTCAATATACCTTTCAAGCTCTTCGGTTGCATCTTCATAGCCCTGCGGAATAGCCGACTGGGAACACTTCGTTACGAATATTCCCCCTTTGTCAGGAGGAGAACGAAAGTGTAAAGTTTTGAGGTCGATTATTATATCCTTCCGATAGTCCACAAAATCGGGTATCGAAATCATGCGCCGCTTGTTGTTCTCATCGAATACCTTTACGGCTCTACCATCGGAACCTCTAATGGCTTTGCATATGCTGAAACCTTTATCTCTGAACTTAACGAAATCGCTTTTCTTGAGCAATTCCACAGCACCTTCATTAATAGATTGCTGCCTCAATTGTTCAAGAACTTGTCTATGGAGATTTGCACCTGCTTCGGCAAGGCAGGGTTTATTGCGTGTCGAGTGGCTCATCTTTAATCCCTCCCTCTTCGCGCCTTAACTACTGCTCATAATCTTGATTTTCTAAACAGCATTTCATCTAACGTCTGGTGGATATACGACGTTGCGACCGAAGGGAGCAATGTCCCGTAGGGCGGGGCGTTAGCCCCAGCGTATATCCTCCTGTTAGGTGATGTTGCATTCATATTCAATTTCCCACTCCTCTGTTGTCCAAGTTTCTACATTGAATTTCACAATTATTATTCTTTCTCCATTGTTGGTGGATATTTCTATGCGTTCTCTTGCATTTTCTAAAGAAGAGCTGTCACCAATGATAACTTGAATGAGATACTTGTAACCTAATCTTTGTTTAAACTCTACGAGTTTTTTGAAATCTTCTTCTATATCCCTTAGATTAGAAGCCAATTTAAATTCTATAACTGCAAGATTTTTATTTGTATTCGGAATATGAATAATAAAATCCGGAATTTTTCCATTTTCAAAACAATGTTGGTAGCGTTTATCTACTTCCGCTTGAATTATTGGTCCACCAAAATCTACTTCTCCACTGTCCATCAATTTTCGAAGTTGATGATAAAATTCATATGCAAAAGGTCTTTCCAAATACTTCTCTTTTGAAAGATTTTCTCTAGTAGATTCGTTCACTTCCAACCTGCGATAGTCTATCTGTGAAAGCATACAATATTCTTTGTCCATTTCTTCCAAAGCCATTTTTATAGCATCAATTACCATTTATTATCACCTCTCCTAGCAATGTTGCCTAACGTCTTGGGCATATCCGAAGTTCCGAGCGAAGCGAGGAATTTGGATAAAGCGTTAGCGAAATTAGGCGACCCCGTTAGGGGCGAGCCACAATAGTGGCGAAGTGTTTCGGTTGGCGGCATCTCTAAAGTTGTTGGATTTGTCTGGCGGAACATTTTTATCTTTCCTCTATGTCAAGCCATATTATGAAACGATTCGTGAGCAAGGAATATAAATATAAAACATCCTTCTTTATATCTTCTCTAATATCAGGTCCGCCTATTTTGCATTCCCAGAACATTCTTTGAAATTCGTCGGGTTTCAATCCTTGATTTAGAAATTCTTTCTGAGATACACTTTTATTACCTGCAAGTGTGAAAGATACCTCTGATGTATGAAAAAATCTCTCTTCAATTTTTCCTTGATTCGTCATTATCAAATGATAAAATGTCGCACGGAAAGGTAAATAATATGCCGGTAAAAAAGGTGAACCCGGGCCAAAAGGAGGATACTTATATCTATAGTACTTTTCAAACCTATGGTAGAAATAATGCATAATATCTATCCACTCATGAATGTCTATATCTGAATAAAACGGAAATAGACCGCAAATTTGTCCCTCAAGTTCAATAAGCTTTTGTAGTTGAAACCTATTAAAATGTATCCTTCCACCCGAACCAACTCTCTTTGACTGAATAAAAACAATTTTCTTATCCTTAAGTTCAAAGGTAAGATCAGCACCTGTTATATGCTCCCCTTTTCTTGCATGAACGAAAGCAATCTTTAGTATATAGTGGGGTGCACCCCTAAAAGTAGACAGTAAGTTAAGAAATAAGAAAAAATGACAAAGGGGTGCAAGATGAAAAGAAGGAGGCAATATACACGGGATTTCAAAATTGGTGTAATTAGAGAAGTCGAGAGTGGAAAAACGCTTGCACAGGTATCGCGAGAGAACGGGATCAGCCCTTCACTCATAGTAAAGTGGAGGAAACAATATTTTGATGATCCTGAGAACGCCTTCAGGGGAAACGGTAAGACATATAAGGAGAATGCGAGGATAGCGGAGCTTGAAAGGCTGGTTGGTCAGTTATACACAGAAAACGAGTTTTTAAAAAAAGCATTAGCCAGATTGGAAGGCAAAATCAAGGAAGAGGAGGTAAAATAAGCACGGGGGTGAAATACATGCTCATAAAAGAGAGTCTCGAATCTAGAAGCCAAATATCAGTAAATCAAGCCACGCAATTATTGGGCGTAAGCAGATGCGGGTTCTATAAGTGGCTCAGGTCGAAGTCCGGACAAGTGAACGCCATACCGGACATGGACGTTAGAAGCGAAATACAGAGTATCGCCGTGGAGTTCCCCGCATACGGATACAGACGGATAACCGCCGAACTCCGGAATCGTGGTTATTCGGTGAACCATAAACGTGTACTCAGGCTCATGAGAGAAGACAATCTCCTTTGCGTTCGTAAGGATTTTAAGCCAAAAACCACCGATTCCAGGCACGATCTCAGTCCCAATCTCGTGAAGGGGCTGAAGATAACCCGATTGAATCAGGTATGGGCTTCCGATATCACTTATATCCGTCTATCGGGCGAATTCGTCTACCTGGCGGTAATCCTGGACCTCTTCAGCAGGAAATGCATCGGATGGAATCTGGATAGAAGCCTTCACACAGAACTGGCGTTAAAAGCCCTGACTATGGCAATAGAAACACGCTGGAATGAGAACCTGCGGGGGCTGATTCACCACTCAGATCAGGGAGTTCAATATGCCTCTGAAGAATATATCGGATGTCTCAAAGCGCATGGAATCCTGATCAGCATGTCAGCGCGTGGCAATCCCTACGATAATGCATTCGTAGAGAGCTTCATCCGTACATTGAAGTATGAAGAGGTCTATCTCAATGAATATGAGACCTTCTCAGACGCCTTGGATAATATCGCTCATTTCATAGAGGACGTATACAACAAAAAGAGGCTGCATTCTGCCATAGGGTACCGCTCTCCCATAGACTTCGAGAAGGAAAAGGAGATGGAGATGGAAAAGGGGGTGAAAACATCGAAAGTTTTAAATACTGTTTCTTAACTAGTTGTATACTAACAGGGGTGCACCCCATAGTTTTCCCGCTCAAAGGTTCTTACCCAGGGTCTTTCTCCTTCTTGTTCTAACCACCCCTCTCTTTGAACTCTCTCACATTCCACTTCAATATACTCTCTCACATAGACAGGTTCAGGCTCTAACTTCCGTAGAAGCATCATTGATATGTTGCTTAATGTTTTCACTTCCTCTTGAAATACCATATTTCAACCTCCTTTAGCCGCCAAGCGAAATGTCGCCTAACGTATCGGCGGGTATCTGAAGTCCTGAGCGATAGCGAAGGATTTGGGCGAAGGCATAAGCCGAAGCCAGATACCCGTTTGTTAGGCGATGTTGTCATTCTAATCACCAAAGCAAAGAATAATTTCATTTCTGTTTGATAGTTTTTCAGTCAATAAATCGCATATCTCCCTTGAACTTCCCTTTACAAATGTTAACATCTTTACTTTTCCCATAAATCCTTCTTTATTTTGTGAATATACTAATTTATTAGCATCTTGAATGACTTTCGCTACGAAATCATTAATTCCCTTTTCTTTATCTTCACCTTTAGAATATTTTAAAGGCTCTCTTCTATACATAAACTCTAACCCATACAAAATCACCGGCTTAAACCTATCCATGTTAGAAAGTACCTGTTCTTTATACAACTCATAATTTTGTGCTTTAATTACTTCGTAGGAGTGGTCCTTAATAAAATCAGGATTTAAGATAACCATATCATAATGTCCGCGTTGATACTTTCCTCCTTTTTCAGTTCGTTCCTCATCGTTTTTTATCTCAAATTTGTTTTTACTCATATCACATCTAAATGGAGTAGGATATTCCATGTGGATTAAGGAGTGTTTATATCCATCTTTATCGTAGACGTTAGAAGTTGGTAGTTTTTGCCACAAAAAGCAATAGAAATAGCATACGAGGTCGTTCTCAGTAAAGAAAAGCGTTGGATCAGACTGAAACTCACTGCATAGCATCTCAATTGATTTATCCACAGCTTCAATTATGCCTTGGTGATCCATCCCTTATCCTCCATAAGACAATATCGCCTAACGGCTGGCGGATATGCAAAGTCGTTCCCGAAGGGAACGATTTGGGTGAGCTAGTGCAACGAAGCGAACCGCATACGCACCTGTTGCCCAAGTGCGTTAGCACCGAAGCGAGCGTTAGCGAGCGGAGAGTTGCGGGCGACGGGCACATCTTATAGATATTTAGAGAACTTATCAATATCAACCTTTGCAAGCTTTAAAATTCCCCTTAAAGTACCAATTTTCAATTTTTTATGCATTGGAACTACGGTTCCAACCTTACCTTCTTGTGTCATTTTTGATAATCTAACATGACTTTCCTTTCTCCCTGTTATTTGAAAGCCAAATTTATTACACAAGATTTTGACGACTTCTTCTCCATATTGATATTGTTGTAAGGAACGGATGCTCTTTTTCTGGCGGGAACTCTTCAAGATATAACTATAGTTTTACCCTGGCTCACGGTTCCAATCTCAGGACACTCAGCAACGTACATATCCTCTTCTTTATGAATTATTGCCGTCAACATAACCATTTTTCAATCACCTCATTAATGTTGATATATGTCTGTCATATTTCAATCTTTTCCTAACTCGCGGCTCGCAATTTCGGACAACGGAATGAGTATATTTGAAGTTTCAAGCGACGCAATTTGGGTGAGGTCATAGCCCGAACCAGATATACTCTGTTATACGCACCCGTGAAGATCGGAGAGTTGGACTTCAGCCACTTTTATTAATTTGTATTCTTCATTACTGTGCAATTATCAACACCTCATAGAGTTTATTACCATTTTTCCGAGAATTATTTAGCTTATATGTGTATTCTTTTTTAGAAATAGTCACTTTATTCTTATATTGTAATAATAATTCCTTAATTGTATCTATTGAAGGATAGCCAGGATCGCCATATGAAATTACGATAATAGAATCTGAAAAGGTGTTAAAAATCCTATCTAAATTCTTTTCCACCTTATTTTTGTTCCAAAATGATCCGTTTTTGATCAAGGGCTTATTCTTTCTAGAGTAATCTATTCTTTTCTCCCAATTATAATAATCAGATATTCCCTCAAGGAAATGATACAAGCTATAATAGTCAACAGGATGAGCGGTTTTCGATTTAATGTATGGCGGATCTAAGTAGACCAAATCATAACCATTGTTTTTTATTTTTAGTATATTTTTACATAAAGCATTATTTCTACGGTTATTGGAAAATACTTTATTAGATCCTTCAAGACAAAATTTTATAAATAGTTCATCAAAAGGCGCATCCCACGTTCTTTTATTACCAAAACTCCGTTTTACATTGGCAACACGCATATAGAGGTTTTTTCTATGAAAAAGATTATATGGTCTTTTTGATAAACAAGCCTGAAACAAGGCATGGAATGCTAATGCTCTTTTCCTTAGTAGAGTTTTTCCATGATATTTTTCTGACAGCATAAAAATATTATGAACCACCACATCCAACCACTTATTCTCCTTATCTAAATAATATATATCCTTGAATGTGTCCTGTATGAAAGAGGGGTAATTGAATCCGTTTTTGTTGATCAAAAAATTTATGTCCTGATCGGTCAATATAACATTATTATTTTCAATAAAAGCAACCCCTGTTTGATAATTTGAGTGAAGCGCATCATTGAAAGTTACTCTTTTCCCCATCATCTTGAAAAGATAACTTACACTGCCAGTTCCTCCAAAACCATCTAAAACTGTATCAAATTTTAGGGACTTAATATTTTGATAAATCCAAGGGAGTATCCGCCTTTTACTGCCCTGATATCGTGTAGTTGGTACTCGTGATATTATTTCATTCAATGAAATTTTAGAGCTCATTGTACTACCATTAAAGTGAGCCCTTAATATATTGATTTTTAAGTTTGATGAACTCTGCATTAACTTTAGAGACCCAATCCATTACTAGTTCTTCACCCATTTTTTTACTGAGCTCGTGTGCAATTAATAAAGGAGTTGGAAGTATTGTGCATACAGGCTCCTCTAAACCCCACAAATGTTCATCATCTATATCAAATGAGGCCAATCTAAGAGCAGATAGAACCCTAATTATGTTATCTTTAACGGTATTTTTATCACTATCATAATAAACAAATTCGTATCGCGGACAATAAAATTCTGGTGTCTTAGAGTGACCTCCAAAGAACATAGCTACTTTATACTTCAATGCCTCCTCAACTATGGCTCTTGCTGTTAAGTGACGGCTATGATATATATTGTTAAGTGAGTCCAAATCATTAATCACTTGTTTATCCGTCCGCCTATTAAGATTGGATGTGGTATAAAAGGATCTTAGAACGGGACATGTCACAAATATTTCATCGAATGTAGATGCATCGAAATGTTCATTGTAAAGTATTCTTCGCATAACTTCACTATCGGTTAGAATATGCCCGGTTATATTCCAATTTTCTTCACCCATTCTCTCTCTTATATACCAGTCAATAATCGTGCTATATACCTTTAGATTTACATGTTTTGCCACCCCACAAAATATAATTTCCAACTCTCTTGCTTTTCTAAGCGTCGTTGTCATGCGGTATATTGCTTCACGAGTTAATTCACCGTGCCTGTTTTGTAACTTACAATTCATAGCATGGTCCTGAGGAAATATTCTGCCATCTCGGAAGTGTATATCTGGTTTAAATTTAAGCCCACCGTAGGTGAAAATGTATGTTTCCTCCACATAGAATTGACCGACATCCATAGCTGATTTTGTAGCCCATTCGTAGTCATTCTCGTTCAGTTCTGTATAGTCCTTATAACCTACAATTACCCAATCCTCAAAGTCTTGAGTCCCCTTGGGAACAACAATATGCTTCCAATCAGCTTTTTCTGACACTCTTTCTTTTAAAATTCCGGCTGCATTATTTACGACAACAGGTGATGAGAAGTTCACATTAAAAGGAGTCCTTAATTTAAATCTGTGCTGACTTGCATCACAGGCACTCATCCTCAAGGGAAATTCTTCGCCCCATAGTTCAACATCTGACGGAACAGAAATTCTTTCAATAAAAAACTCCCCGAGTACATTTTCGTTAATGTGGGTTTCTATTGCCTTCCAATCTGGCTCACCCTTAAATATGTCTTTAGTGTTTACCCCTCTCCATGCCATATCATCAATTTTAATACCCAGTCCTTGTAACGCCAAGTCATTAAGTTGATTTGCCCATATGTATTTCTGAGATTTTTCAGCATTCTGTATCAACTCAACAAGGTCTTTTATACACTCAAGATATAATTTTCTTGGATCCTCTTTCATCAATTTTTCTCTTGCTTCCAACACAATCTCTGTATGTTCATCAAAGTAACTCGCACTTACTAAAGTCTCTGCGGTCGCTCTGATAGATGGCTCCAATCTTCTTTCCGCCTGCGCTCTTGATAAAATTTCTTCAAAAATTACAGTGTATTTCTCTTTTTCATCCATTTTTATTCACCTCAGCGAATATATCAGGAGCTTTGCCGGCGTCTGCCTCAGGATGTTCCATCGATCTAACTTTTACAGGAATTGCGTGCCTAATTGTTTCATAGGTTCCTGTGAGGATGCATGTTCCCACAGGAGCTTTTGGTAACCTATCTATCATCTCTCTTGTTGCATCTGCTCTAACACCTTGAATGGCCTGGAGCTGGTCGGGTTCAATGGCAAAAAGAAGTCTCGTGTTACATTGTCTAATAGTTTTTTTATCTATATCAATTGGACTCTGAGTTATGAGGACTACACAAATACCATGATGTCTACCCATTCTGACGGATTCACGAATAACTTGCTTACAGGGGCTTTCTTCATCTTGTGGAACAAAAAGATGAGCTTCATCTATAAATATGATGTAGGGTGGTATTTTGTTTCTTTCTCGCAATTCATTCAGTTCTCTTAATGTTGACGCCAAAATAAGCTGTAAACTTTGTCTGCTAAAACCTTTACAGTTAATATCTATAACAGTGCCAGGAATGATCACTTTGGTCCAATCAAATCCACTGCCAATAAAGTCATAGCTTCGTAAATAATATCTGGTTCTGGTTAATATAATATTTCTTGTCTCTGGCTTAGCACTCATTTCATTAGCAATCTGTTCTATTGTCGTTAATAACTCATCGACCCCAAATTCACTCTGTTGTAGGGGAGTTAATGTCCTCTGTGGTATACCCGATGGGCCTCTCTCTTTAAGTGTTAAAAATGCTCTAATTAAGATATTGATGTGTAAGTCGTGCCTTATCGTAGGTATCAAATCAAGTAGCTCAGATTCTGATAGAGAGGAAAGTTTTACTTTATAATTTTCTCCAGGCCGTAATACTATGCCACCCAGAGTTTCAGTTAGAGGTACAAATTCGTATTGGGTATCAAAAAATATGATAGGGATATTATGCTTGTGAATTTCCTCAGCTAGAACTTTTGCTGCGTAAGATTTCCCTCCCCCTGTGGTTCCCCCAATAAATATGTGCCTTTGTATAATCTCTCGCTTAATTCTTGCTGGTATCTCTCCTTCTTCACCAATTGAAATAGCAAGGAATCCCAAATTCAAACTTTTTTGGGGATCGGACTCTAACCCCATAATTTCCATAATCACTTTTTTAGGGGGTATGAAAACATCATTACCAGATTTAGGCATCTTTTCTGGAGGGTATATATCATAACCTGTGGATGTTGCATTAACCTCATTGATAATTTCAACTTCGTATCGTCTGTGGATTGTTAGAGACATATCTTCGTCGGGATAATCTGGAGTTATACCCATGGCATCTCTTACAGTAACCTTAGATGGAGTCTCATGTGGATTATATTCGTGCGAAGAGGTAACTCTGCCCACTAAAAAGATATTCTCTTTTACAGGTGTTGCTACTATTGTTCCTGGAGTAACATATTTATTGGGTTTCGCCTTGAATCTGAAAATTTCAAAGCTGGGTGAAACGTCGTCAGAAATTACAGTTCCAATATTGTTCTTTTCCACATCTTCATGCGACATATCTACCATTTCTTATCACCTTTATATATCTATCATTAAATTTTTATTTTTTACCAGTGGCTGAAGTCCGATTGCGTATAACGGTTGGCAGACATACGAAGTTACTTTAGCAATTTGGGCGTAGCGAAGCGTAGCCGTATGTCCGCTGTTAGGCGAAGTTGGGGCGGTCATTTATTTACCTCCGTTTAAACTATAATTGACTATGAAATCAGCGGTATTTCCACATTTTGTGTGGTCAAGCACATCATTCAATTTGTCGTATTCTGAAAAATTCCGATCGGGTTCATAATATTTCCCAGCACTTGCATATATCTTTACTGAAGGAAGTAGTTTCGTTAAATGGTACCATGCATTTAACCATGTTCTCACTTTTACTGTGGTGTGAGGATGTTGCAACACGATGACAGGTTTCTCCCTTTGGGCTAATTTTTTAAACTCTTCATTAATTTTCTTACGCCAGCCCGTTGCATTTTTTGATCTCGGGTTGAAAATGGTTAAATCGTGACAACCCAGTATCATAACTTTTCCAATATCTAAATCAAAGAAGTGGGATTTTAAATCAACAATCCGTACCAATCCATTTTGTTGACTTGGCGTAGGATATGATTTCCCTGTCCAGTAAAATTCATTATTTCTTAAATCAACCAAAAATACTAGCTCAATATGCGGCTGATTAATGTAATTTTGAGTTGTTGATATTTTCTCTTTATATGAATCTACGCCCAGAGTTATGTAATCTGTTACACCTCTTAATTTGTTACGTAAATCTTTTGTTAAAACCAACTCTACACATTTTTCAGCTTCTTCAACCAAGATGTTTATAATCTTAGGATTTGGATTCTTGTTATCATCAATATCTTTTTTAGATATAGAGTCTGGCCAATCAAACTGTATAAAGCCACCACATGTTATAAGAAATTTAACCTTTTTACCTTTTGGCCATTTGTCATGAATATCCTCAAGCAATTTTTTTGCCTCTTCAGGCTTTCCTTCCCATTCTCCAGCAATAATTATCCTCGCTAAAAATGGTTTGGGATCCTCTTTTAATTCAATTTCCCATAATTCACTCTTCTTTTCTATCATTTTTCTAAATTTATCTACATCCTTTGGATTGTCTGGGTTTAAACTACACCAAACAAAATCTTCAGCAAACAATCTAACAGTAGGTTTTAAATCCAATATCGTTGGAAGAAAGTCTCTTAGAGTATCATACCATGCACGCTGTTCATCTCTGTAAGGAGGATCGTTATCTTTAGCATTAATTTCGTTACATAGTCCTATCCATTTCTCCTTGCTGAATCCTAATTCAAGATTAGTAGGGTATTCTTCCAAAGTTATTTTTCTTGGTAATGTGAAATGTTGTGATTCATCAAACTCTACAATGAATCTTGGATTCGGAATAAAGAAATCGCAATTTGGAAGAGTTTTTGCCTTGACAAATTCTTTAAATCCTCTGTGACTCTGGAGTGTCTCGTAAATTTCTTTCAATTTTCCGTAACACCATGTGTCTTTAAAATCTTCTGGAAGAATTCCAACGCTAAACTTATAGTTTTCCTCAACTCTTCCGTAAATCTTCTCTAAAAGTTTTCTGATGGTTTCTTTACACTTCGGACATCTTTCACCATGATGGATATTTGATAACTTTCTTTTTCTTATGCTAAAAGGCTTGATTATTTTCTTTGTTGTTGAGAGTTCCACAATATTAAAGCCAAAATTCCTAAGAAAGTTATTCGTTTCTTTGCCTCCACTGAATTGGGCTGGATCTAATGTTTCACCATTAGCATACTTGTTGGCCAAAGAAATAACATATTTGGGGGGATAATATTTTCCATCAAATTCTAAAAGAAATTTTCTTGAATTCCTACCCTTTGGGGTTCCATTTCTTTTGATCTCCTCTATCGCTTTAATAACGTGTTCTCTTTTTATGTTCTTCGGAATCATAGTAGCACCTCCTCAATTTCATATAACGTTTTGCGGGTATCTGAAGCTTGCGGAGCGGAGCGAAGCGGAGCAAATTTAGGTGGAGGCACGAAGTGCCGAAGCCAGATACCGGGCTTGTTATATGCCGTGAACATATTCATCTCTCTCATAATTCCTGCTTCAATGTGTTTCTTAATCCTTCTCGTAATTTATCAGCCCCAGATATAGAATCTTCGTAAACAATGCACCTATAATGCCTAAGATCAAAAGGAACATCTTTCAAATTTTGGGTAATCAAAATAACTTTTTTATTTATTGCATGTGCAAGTCCAAGTTCATAGAAAACGTTAGGGTTTCTTCCGGTGAGATCTGCAATTAAAATTTGTGCTTTCTGTATATATTCCCATATATCTTCAATAATTGGTTTTGTACCAAAAATTTCGTCTGCCCTTTTACATTTTAAACCAAACTCTTCAACCACTTTCTTAAGAATATTTTCATATATGGGACTGAATTTTTCATCAAATGGCATTAGAACAAAACACAACGTTTTGTCAACCTCTTCTTTTTCAGTTTTTAACTCCGGTACTTTCTGAGGATATACAACTCCGACAGATTTTTCTTTTGTTTTATGAAGTATGACTTCTACTTCCTCTTGAGTATAACTCAGCTTTAAAAGGGCATCTATAACTTTAGAAAAATCTTCTTCTTTATCACTCCACTCCGCAAAATCGACCAAAATTTTACCTATAACCTCAATAAATCTTTCTTTACCGCTCTTAAATAATTCCATTAGAAAGACGCCAAGAGCCTCTTCTGCATCCCCCGTGTATCCTGGAACTAAAATAGCGACACTACTAAGACTTCGCACATACTCTTCGCACCGATCCCATAGTTGATCAATATTATTCTCTATACACAAATGATCAAATCGTTCAGATATCAGATACTTTCCAATTCCTAATCTCAGCAAATTTGCATATAATGGTTTTAATTTAGGGTCAACTCCGATTTTCATTCTTTTTCCTCCTTTCGCTGTTCATGGTAGATAACTCCGGTATATCTGCAGTACTGCATATATCACTCCCATTTGGTATTATATCCGCAATATTGCGCATATACATCCTCTGAATGAATCTCCTATCTCCTCGATTTTCCTTCCTTTCATCCTTTTGCGCCTCCTCCTCGCTCAATCACAACCGAACGTGAATACCATTTTCCTTTAAATAGCGTTTGACATCCTGAACCGAGTATTCCTTATAGTGGAATATGGACGCCGCGAGCGCAGCGGAAGCGTCGGTATAAGTGAATACATCCTTTATGTGCGAGGGCGTGCCACACCCTCCAGATGCTATAACCGGTATATTCACACGCTTACAAACTGCCGCAGTCAATTCCAGGTCGAACCCGTCCTTTGTCCCATCGCGGTCCATACTGGTGAGTAGAATCTCACCCGCTCCTCTATCCTCCACTTCCTTCGCCCATTTCAGTGCATCTACACCCGTGAACTTCCTGCCGCCGTAAATTGAGCATTCAAACCAGCATTTACCATCCCCCGTATCTATTATCTCCCTGCCCGCATCCATTGCCCTCTCCAATTCCTCTTCACTACGCAGATACCGCCTCTTCGCATCTATCGCCACCACACACGCCTGCGAACCGAACCGTTC
>Ga0190315_1000843_pt1 | contig 13618 bp, 12 predicted proteins | sample 48701101_MG_FD_161673 | JGI IMG/M metagenome (GOLD analysis project Ga0190315, IMG submission 161673) | Hydrothermal vent sediment bacterial communities from Southern Trench, Guaymas Basin, Mexico - 4870-11-0-1_MG | ecosystem: Environmental > Aquatic > Marine > Hydrothermal vents > Sediment ...
AGACGCGGCTCTAAGCTTGTGGGGCACAACATCCGAAGAGTTGGGTATCTGGAAGTGATGGGTGATGTGGTGCCGCACTGGCGCAGACAGGGGTGTACGTGAATTTCGTCCCAAGACCCTAAACTCCGAAACATTCATATATCACAAAAGAAAAATACTGGTTTGCAATACGGAAGTTGGTTGCCGGTACAACTTTTTTCTCTGTTCAAGAAAATTTTTTGGTGCACAACAAGATTTCCTTGACAGAAAAATCATTCTTGCAATTAGAAATAAGTAATGGCGGGGTGTACAATTCTTGGCAATATCACTGATTCCTTAAACAGGTGATCTCATGAAACAGGTTTCAACCGGCATTCCCGGGCTGGATCAGATACTGGATGATGGATTCACACGCCCATCCACGGTACTGATCGCTGGCACAGCTGGCACAGGCAAGACGACATTTGCGATTCAGTCTCTCTTTGCTGCGGCAAATAATGGTGAGAAATGCCTTTATTTCTCAGCCATATCCGAGCCAATTGCAATGCTCAGCGGTTATATGTCAAAGTTCAGTTTTTATGACCAATCGCTGTATGAACAGGAGAATCTCATCTACTTCGATCTCTCCTCTGAGATCATGAAGAACAAGACCTATGATCTGCTGGATATCATCGATGAAAATGTCGAAGCGATCCATCCGGATCGTATCGCCATCGATCCGATCACGACGATGGATCTGCCATTAAGTGAGAATGAATGCAGGCAGTTTTATTTTGATCTCTTCGTCGGAATGAAAGGATGGAATTCTCTTGTACTGGTTACAGGCGAGTTCACAAAAGAGCATCTGCCGACAAGCCCGATCAGTTATGTTGCGGATGCTATTATATATCTATCAAATGAACTAAAGAAGGGGCGCCGTGTCCGGTATCTTGATGTACTGAAGATGAGGGGGCAGGATTTTGCAAGCGGCAAACATGCATACAGAATCACCAACGATGGCATCATCACCTATCCGAGTCTCGCAATCAGGGAGAATGAGATTGCTGCGCGTGAGCGCGTGGGCACAGGCGTCACCGGACTCGATCAGATGATGAATGGCGGACTCATTCGTGGGACGACATCGCTTCTAACCGGCCCGAGCGGTACAGGCAAGACCACCACAGGCATGCATTTCATCCTTGAGGGTGCGCGCAGAAGCGAACCCGGATTGATCGTCTCGTTCGAGGAGGGTGCGGCACAACTGCGAAGAGATATGTCATCCTTTGGATGGGATCTCCAATCCCTTGAGGATAACCATACACTGCATATCCTGCATCCATCCGATGATGAGGTGTATGCCGGAGAGAGCCTGCTTCAGATACGCGACTGTGTTGAGGAGTTCAACGTTACCAGAGTGTTGATCGATTCGATCAACGGATTTGCCGATGTCTCGCCGGATGAGGATGGTGCTTCGTATGTTCATAAATTATCGAGGTATCTCAAATCACGCAACATCACAACGGTCTTTGTCAGCGAGACCAGGGATCTTCTTGGTTCGAAGCAGATCACTGAAAACGGCACCTCCCATGTCATGGATACTGTCGTCATGCTCAGATATGTGGAGATCGCATCAGAACTGCGCAGAGCGATCTCGGTCTTGAAGATGCGCGGAAGTGGGCATGACACAGGCATCCATGAGATTGAGATTACTGATAATGGCATGGCAGTTAAGATCGATGAGACAGCATTCCGGAGATATGAAGGTATATTCAGTGGAGTACCCAGATTAACAGAAGCGGAGGCATTTGTAAGGGCGTTTGGAAAAAGGAGATGATTTTATGGCGTATATCGGGAATATTACAGAGGTATATTCCTTGTTTATCGCGTCTATCATATCGTTATCCTTATTTGCGATCGGCAGGTTCTATCAACTCAATTTTGAAAAAGAGACCCATTGTAGATGGTTTCTGGTACCTGCAATACTGTTCATGATCTCCGCAGCACTGCATGCACTCGATTATGATGGGGTCGCTATCGGATGTGCCGGAGCAATAATATTGCTAATATTCACTGTTATGTTGTATAATATTATGATGGGAGTCGAAAAATGATTACTGCTGTTATGTGGGCTGTCGTGATTGTGTCGCTGATGTTTACGTTCTACACGCTTGCACAGTTTAGTGAGAGACTCGGCAAAGCGCTGCATCTGAAACCATATTATATACTATATTATGCTGCTTCACTCCTTCTTTTCATAGGCATTCAGACGGAATTATTGAGCGAGATGGTACCTGGTCTTGCTGCCGGATATGCACACTGGTTCGGAATACTGACAGCGACCGGGATGACCGTCGCCCTTTTGACAACAGTCGGGTACTGGGGCTGGCTAATAAGAGTGAATCATTAGAACCATGCGACTTCAATTCAAGCTCATCCTTCTCTTAATCTCGGTTTCAATCGTACCGTTTGGTATCATAGGGTACTATACTTATGATCTTTCTGCCAGATCGATGGAGAATCATGCTGTCGTGCATCTGACTTCGGTGGCACAGACGAGAGCAGATTACATCGATCTATGGCTTACACAGCGGGAGGGTGATGCGGGAGTCATCGCAGGCGCAGCACCGGTCTTCTGCAATCTCAATAGGATGAGAACCACCGATCCATCGAGTAAAAAATACCAGGAGGCAGAGGAGAAGATAGAAGCATTTGAAACTCTTGTAAAGGAGGAATATGGTGCTTTTGACGAGGTGTTCGTGCTGAATACAGATGGCATCATCGTTGCGTCCACTGATGAGCGTACCATCGGGGACAACAGATCATCACGTGAATATTACCGGTGTGGATTGAACGCTACCCATCTAACCGATGTATATCAATCTCCAAGACTTCATGAGCCAACGATGCTGGTATCCACTCCGGTAGTGTATGATAACAGAACGATCGGTGTGATGGTTGGCAGGATCAATCTGAGTACGATTCACACGATTGTATGCGATCGCAAAGGACTCGGAGTGACAGGCAGGACATTTCTGATAGATAAGGACGGAGATGAGGACGGACATCTCATCAGTGGTTCGACTGATGAGATGGTGACCGTATATGATCCCAGCGGGGATCACAGTGGTATCTATGAGCGCAATGGAAGAAAGGTTATCGGCGCCCAGGTATTGATGCACAATCGTAGATGGTATTTGATCGTTGAACAGGATCATGATGAGATATTATCTGCCCTGCACACGCTACTCAAACGGGCATTTTTGGTTACGCTCGGTCTTGTTGTGTTGATCGGCATTTTCTCCATAATAATTACCAGACAGATCACAAAACCAATCGAACGGCTGTATGAGGGAACCGAGGCGGTGGCAGCAGGTGACTATTCGGTGCAGGTTCCAGCGGTCACGGATGACGAGATCGGCGCACTGACCAGACGGTTCAATGAAATGACATCTGAACTGGAAGAGACGCACAGAAAACTGGAGGACAGGATCGCTCTCATCAACCGTGATCTCGAGAATCAGAAGAGCAAACTCGAGAGCGTGCTTCAGAGCATGCCGGATTGTGTCTTCGCAACTGACAGTGATTTCAGGATAACCATGTTCAACAGGGCTTGCGAGGAGTTTACAGGCATCCTGGCAGTAGATGCCATCGGAAGGTTCTGTTATGATGTGTTCCCAACCGATGCATGCGCGGGGCAGTGCCGGCTCCGGGAATCGATCGATAACCATGCTGTTGGTGCGTGCTGGGAGGTGCATGTCACTGATAAGAACGGTCGCAGCGTTCCGATTATGACCTGTGGTGCGCCATTGCGCGATGCCGGTGGAAATGTCACAGGATATGTCGAGGTGCTCCGTGACGTCACCGGGCTAAAGGAGGTGGCAGATAAACTGAAAAGAGCGAACGCTGAACTGGAGCTTGCAAACAAGGAATTAAAGAAACTAGATTCCCTCAAAACAGACTTCTTAAACATCGCATCCCATGAACTGCGAACCCCGCTCACATCGATCCGGGGATTTGCTGAGTTCGTGGCTGATGAGATGCTTGGAGAACTGAATGAGAAACAAAAAAACGCTCTTTCAAAGGTTGTATCGAACAGCGATCGGCTAATAAGGCTGATCAACAACATGCTTGATATGTCGAAGATCAGATCAGGGAAACTGAAACTGAGCATCACTGAACTGGATATATCTGAACTGATCAGGGATGTTGTGGCAGACATGAAACTGCTTGCTGAGAAAAAGAATATCTCATGCACCATCGATACTCCGGATAGTGTTGTTATCAAGGGAGATCGTGATCGTATCGAGCAGGTTCTTGTGAATCTGCTCAGCAATGCGATCAAATTCACACCAGATGGCGGCAGTGTATCGGTTACAGCAGTCGATTGCGGGGATTGCGTCAGAGTCAGGGTTTCTGATACCGGCGCCGGTATCGCACCGGATGATCTGGCACATATCTTTGAGGAGTTCTGGCAGGCCGAGAAGAGCAGGGGCACCGGTCTCGGTCTCACGATTACAGCGAATATCGTCCGCGAACACGGTGGCGCAATCTGGGCTGAAAGCGAGGTGGGCGCTGGGAGCACGTTCGGATTCAAACTGCCGAAGAAAGCACCTCAGCGTTCCAGCAATTCTTCAGACGAGTGATATGTAATTTTCACATCGAGCCGGCATGCGACTTCGCAAGCCCACGTGCATGCATCATCTCGTTGATTCTGCCGCCGATTACAATCGGGATCGTCTTCAGATCAGAAACATCCGAACAACCACACAGAAACATCGCAACCTTAAGTTCTGAGATCATACGTGCGATCTGATCGATCACAGCGCTCTCGCTTTCCATCGCAGGCACAACCAGCGGTAATGCTGTTCCACAGATCGATGCTCCGAGCGCAATCGATTTTGCGATATCGATTCCTGTGCGCACACCACCGGTCGCAATGACCGGAATCTCGCATGTCGAGCATTCCATGATGCTCAATGCTGTCTGTATCCCCCAATCCCAGAACAGCTCTCCGAGATGCGCTGATCTGTCGTCTCCACGGGCGAGAGCGCGATAATATTCCACACCAGCCCAGCTTGTGCCGCCTGCACCACCAACATCGATCGCATCCACACCAGCGCTCACAAGCGATATCGCCACTTCACGCGATATGCCAGCGCCGGTCTCTTTTACGATTACCGGAACCGAAACTGTCTCACATATCTCTCCTATCATGCCCAGACATCCACGTGCATGCGTACAGCCCTCTGGCTGCACAGCCTCCTGCAGGAAATTGAGATGGATTGCAATCGCATCGGCATCGATCATCTCGATCGCACGTTCCACGCCATCGATGCCATATTCTGCCAGCTGCACAACACCGATATTGGCACACACGAAGGAATCAGGAGCGCAATCCCGTACCACCCGAAATGATTCCTCATACCCTGGATCCTCGAGTGCAGCCCGCTGGCTTCCTACTCCGATGCCGATTCCCAGATGCTCTGCTGCAAGTGCGAGCGATCTGTTGATCGTATACGTATCAGGATGTCCTCCGGTCATCGATGCAATCAGAAGCGGTGCACTCAGCCGTTTCTTGAATAATTCAGTAGAGATGTCGATCTCATCCTTATCGATCTCAGGGAGTGCGCAGTGGATCAGATGAATGTCCTCAAATCCGGAAGAGAGATGCGCTTCAACCGGAACGCTTGCACATATCTGTAGATGCTCGATCTTTCGCTGGGATGTGGTCATCGGTAAGATATTGGTTGGATCGTATTTAATGATGACCGCAGGGGATTGAAGTGGTTGCGGCATGTCAGCAAAAGAGTTTATAGATACGGTTAAAGAACATCAGCACCGTTCGCCGAAATTTCTTATATGTTGAACGCAAGATGATCATGAACACGAGGCGACTGTATGGAATTAGCAGACATCAGAGAAAAGATCGAACAGATCGATAAGGATATCTTAACATTGATTGCCGAGCGCACCAATCTTGCAGAAACTGTTCTTGAGTTGAAAAGGGCAGAAGAAAAGAGCATCGAGGACAAGGAGCAGGAACAGATCGTTCTAAATCGTGCCATCGATTACGCAACCGAACTGAATCTCGATACCGGTTCGATCAAGCAGATCTTTCTGATTCTGATCGAGATGAACATCGAACGCCAGCGTGAACTGAGTGGTGAAGGAAACCTGCCATAATGCCGAAAATTGCGATAATTATCGGATCAGAATCTGATATGTGGGTCGCTGATCAGGTAGTCGAGATTCTGAAAGAATTTAATGAGAATTACGATCTCGATATCATATCTGCGCATCGCAATCATGAGAGACTGGATGAGTACATCAGGAAGAGTGATGCATCGGTATTTATTGCGATCGCGGGATTATCAGCCGCGCTGCCCGGCGCCATCGCTTCAAGAACCGATAAGCCGGTCATCGGTGTGCCTGTGAGCACGAAACTTGGGGGACTCGATGCGCTCTTATCGATTGTACAGATGCCGCCGGGAGTGCCGGTAGCCTGCGTTGGAATCGACAACGGAAGGAATGCTGCACATCTCGCAATGCGGATACTTCATAACAGTCACTAGCACTACAGAAATCTTTATGTGATTACGATCTAAATTTCCGATTAGAGGTACGATACATGGGTAAAAAGAAAAAAATGGTTGAACGTGTACGTGATTTGATGAACCGTCCGGAGAACATCAGAAACATCGGCATAGTTGCACATATCGATCACGGTAAGACCACGCTCACAGACAATCTGCTTGCAGGCGCTGGCATGATCTCAAAGGAACTCGCGGGCAGGCAGCTCTTTATGGACTTTGATGAGGAGGAACAGGCGAGAGGCATCACGATCGATGCCGCAAACGTATCGATGGTGCATGAGTTTGAAGATGACGAATACCTGATCAACCTTATAGACACGCCAGGGCATGTGGATTTCGGAGGCGATGTCACAAGAGCGATGCGTGCTGTTGACGGTGCAATCGTGGTGGTCGATGCCGTTGAGGGCGCGATGCCGCAGACAGAGACTGTGCTCAGGCAGGCGCTCAGAGAGAACGTCACTCCTGTGCTTTTTATCAACAAGGTCGACCGGTTGATCAATGAATTGCAGCTCGATTCCGAGAAGATGCAGATCAAACTTGGGAAGGTCATTGATAATGTAAATAAATTGATCAAAGGGATGAGTGAGGAAAAATACAAGGAATGGCGGCTCGATGCAGCAAAGGGAAATGTGGCATTTGGGTCAGCACTGTATAACTGGGCGATAAGCGTTTCTTACATGAAGAAGAGCGGGATAACTTTTAAAGAGATATATAAATATTGTAAAGAAAATAATATGAAGGAGCTTGCAGAGAGATGCCCGCTTCATGAAGTGGTAAACGATATGGTGATCAGACACCTGCCAGATCCGCTTATAGCCCAGAAGCAGCGGGTTCCTGTGATCTGGCATGGTGATGCGAATTCTGATATCGGAAAGCAGATGACCGCGTGCGATCCTGCAGGCGAGGTTGCTCTCATGATAACAAAGATCACAAGAGATCCACATGCCGGCGAGATCGCAACAGGCAGGCTGTTCAGCGGAACGATCCAGCGCGGTCAGGAGTTGTATGTGTCAGGTGCATCAGGCACCGATCGAATTCAGCAGGTTGGAGTATTCATGGGACCTGACAGGCTCGAGGTTGAGAAGATTCCGGCAGGAAACATTGCTGCGGTCACAGGACTCAAAAATGCGATTGTCGGCAGTACAGCAACCACTCTTCCAGAGATGTATCCATTCGAGACGATCAGACATGCAAGCGAGCCCGTGGTGACCGTTGCAGTCGAAGCAAAACACATGCGAGATCTTCCGAAGTTGATCGAAGTGTTAAGACAGGTCTCAAAAGAGGATCCGACACTTCGTGTCAAGATCGATGAAGAGACCGGCGAGCATCTGCTCGCAGGAATGGGTGAACTGCACCTCGAGGTCGTTGCGCACCGGATCGAACGAGATAAAGGCGTTGAGATAACCACGTCCGAGCCGATCGTGGTCTACCGTGAAACAATAACAGGCAAAGCCGGACCAGTCGAAGGGAAGTCACCGAACCGGCACAACCGGTTCTATATCGAGGTTGCGCCGCTTGAAGAGGAGGTCGTCGATCTGATTAAATCAGGTGAGATTGGTATGCGCATGGACAAGATTGAGCGGCGTGACAAACTGATTGCGGCTGGCATGGACAAGGACGAGGCAAAGAGCGTCGTTGCAATCTCGGAATCGAATATATTGCTCGACATGACCAAAGGTATCCAGTACCTCCGTGAGACCATGGAGCTGATCATCGAAGGATTTGAGGATGCAACAACCGCTGGACCGATGTCAAGAGAGCCATCACAGGGCATCAAGGTCAGGCTCGTTGATGTCAAACTCCACGAGGATGCCGTGCATCGCGGTCCCGCGCAGGTGATTCCAGCGGTCAGGCAGGCGATTCAGGCAGCGATTCTCATGGCAGATCCGACGCTGCTCGAACCATTCCAGAAGGTATTCATCCAGGTGCCACAGGATCAGATGGGCGGAGCAATATCAGAGATCCAGGGGCGGAGAGGCGCGATACTGAACATGACGCAGGAAGGCGATGTTACCGACATCGAATCAAAGGCGCCGGTTGCTGAGTTATTCGGATTTGCTGGCGACCTCCGATCCGCAACCGAAGGTAGAGCGCTCTGGAGCACAGAGTTTGTCGGTTTTGAGCCGCTTCCAAGGAATCTGCTTCCTGAGATCGTAAAACAGATTCGAACCAGGAAGGGGTTGAAGCCAGGGATTCCAAAGCCGAGCGACTTTGTCAGCCAGTAGGTTGTTAGATTAGATCAGGTGTCTGCCCAACATGATGTCGAGCGTGTACTGATGAGCCACCATCTTTAAGTCTTTAGCAGGAGATGTTCAGCCCATGGAAAAGAAATCCCTGATTCTGATACTTCTTCTCTTACTATCTGCTTCCTGTGCATCGGCTGCGCCGGTATCGATCTCCCTTCCCGCGGTATACTCCACATCAGAAGGCGAGGTTGGCGTACTCACGAATCTGACAGTCTGGGCAACAAACGGCACCGGGCATGTCTTCGTTGACACCGAACCATATACACAGGTGGATATGCAGGGTTCTGCCAGATTATCATCGATGACGGCGTATGATATCACAGGCATCAATCCAGAAACCCACGATCTCTTCTATGTGGTGCGTACCGAATCACCTGTTATCGGGGGACCCTCAGCAGGTGCGGCAATGACGGTCGCAACCGTTGCCACACTGATGAACTGGACCGTTAAACCCGGGATCGTGATGACAGGCATGATCAATCCGGATGGGTCGATCGGCGCAGTCGGCGGAATACCTGCAAAACTTAACATATCCGCAAAAAACGGTGCACATACATTCCTGATACCCTCAGGACAGGGAAATATCACAGAAAGAGTGCGAGTTGTCAAACGGAATGGTCCATTTATCAGGATCACCGAGAAACCGGTCACTGTAAATATTATCGAACTCGGAAAGGAACAGGGAGTTCAGGTTATGGAGATCGGTGATATAAGAGATGCTATTTATGTGTGTACCGGTCATAAAATTCCCAGAACGTTTTTGACAGGTGAGGTGCAGACCCGGGCATATATAGATGCGATGCAGCCTCTTGCCGCCGCATTACTGGATGAATTAAGTGAGCGCTATAATGAAACCGATGCGATTGTAAATCCTCGACTCAGAAACGCTCTTATCGATCAGATTCGGACAATCGAAGATGCGCAGCATGATTACGATGCAGAAAACTACTACGCATCCATGAGCAGGAGTTTTAATACGATGATTAATATCCGGCGCATCAGATGGTATTCAGAATATCTCGATTCATCAGATAAGAACGAATATCTTTCGGATCTTATCAGCGACGTTGAAGACAAGATAAACGATACGGAACATGATGTTGAGACTGCAAAGTCAAAGAATGGGGTTCCGGAGGGCATAGGTGCTGCAGAATCACGGTTGACCATAGCAAGAGAGAAACTGGATGAGGCAAGGCGGGTAGAAAAACCGGGCGATGCGATCGATCTCCTGGCATTTGCGATGGAACGGGCACGATCGGCACAATGGTGGGCAACCCTTTCATGCATCGGTTCTGGCACAGCGATACCGGATGATGTGCTCCATGATCGCGCGGGCAGATATTATAGCCAATCCGCTTCGATAGTCGCTTATGCCGATGCACTGATCAGCGAAGCCGGAGGAAGCGCATCACTTGTAAAGAGCGCTGCCGATGATCTATCTCGCGCCAGAACCGAGTTACAAACAGGATACCATGCCGGTGCAATCTATGATTCCCTACATGCAATGGTGCAGGCAGGAACAGCGATCGAACTGATAGGGATCGCGGATATGGATGAAAAGGTGAATAAGAGCGAAAGAGATGCGATGTCAGCCATTGTATCTGCAAGAGAGAGCGGAGCAGAGCCTATTCTTGCTGTGAGCGCTTATGAGCATGCAAAAACACTTGCACCATCGCAGATCGATCAGATCGTGGATTATGGGTATGCAACGATGGTTGCGAGAACTGCGCAATCGTTTGCAGGGCATGGAAACAGAACAGCCATGCAGGAAACAAATATATCCGAATCCATACAGAGGATTGTTCAGGTTCCTGTGAAGAGAAAAACTGTGAATAAGCAGCCAGTGGAACAGTCACCAGAGACGCCTGATCTGAACGGGTATGAGCTGCTGGCAGTGGTTGCGATGATTTATTTGATCAGAAAGAGATACGCGTAAAGGTTGATATGGATGAAGGGCTGTAGAATCCTGGCGGCAATGGTTCTTTTTGTGCTGATATTTTCGATGACTGCTGCGGCAGACAGTATTAACACTACCGTGGATGTGAATGAAGGCATCGTGCTGAACGGCGACATTCATCTCGAGGTGCTTGATGTTGGTACAAACTGGGGTTCGTATGCAAAACTCAAGTTTTACAGCTATAAAGACGCAGGTGGCAAGACAGAATCAATATATATGGGGGATGTTCCGACCACGTATACAAGCGGTACATTCATGAAAATAGAGGTTACGCTTGATTCCATCTCTTATGATACCGCCTTTCTGATGATAGAGAGTACGACGTCGCTCAAGATCAGTGATAGATATGGTTTTGAAGGTGAAGATGAAACTGAGAAAGAGAAACAGAAACCGATCACCGTCCCGAAACTCGGTATCACAAGAACATTCGATACAAACAGAGCAGAACAAGGTCAGACGATCAGGACAACGCTCACGATCAGAAACACAGGAAACGGAACTGCCACGAATATCGTGCTGGATGAGGACACGATCACAGGCGCTTACAAGGATGGATGCCCATCCACAATCGATGATATAGCAGCGGGAGAGACTAAAAGGATAAGTTATGATCTCAGGATAGTGGATGCGCAGCCAGGGACGTATGAACTGAGCCCAGCCATACTGAATTACAAGAGTGAGTCTGGTGCTACGTATTCATCCGAATCTTCATCCAGTATTCTTGAGATCCTGCCAGAGGAAGTCCGGATTCCGGAACTTGAGATATCAATTAACTCTGTCAAGGGCATCATAACCTGTGGTGATAAATTTCCTGTGACCGTCACAATCACCAATGTCGGAAACGCCACCACTGGAAAGGTTCACGTCAAGAGCGATCTGCCTGCTGATGTAAGGGTAGTGGATGGAGATCTAGAACCTGAGTATGAATCGATCAAACCCGGCGATAGCGAGGAATATGATGTTTCACTGCGCGCTTATGAGCAGGGAAAGCACACAATCGAGATGCAGGTGATGTGGGGAGATAGTGAGGCAGCAGCCAGTTTCGAGTTCTGGGCAGAGAAGTCAGGTCTGGAACAATATTACCCGTATATTCTGGCAGCAATCCCAATACTCTTATTACTGTTATGGATCATAAAGAGACGTAGAGAATATTCTTACTGAGATGGATAAACATGCTGAATATACTTATTCTCGGACTGGGACAATGCGGAAATCGGATACTGGATGCGATCAACCGCGAGGCGTTTGGAAGCGGCGGTACATTTGCGAAGTACTACTCACGCCAGAAGTTCCCGGCATCGGTCAAGACGATTGCAATAAATACTGCAGTAAACGATCTGAAGGAGCTGAAGAATACGCTTGCGAAGGATCGGTTCCACGTCCCGCATCTGCATGGCGTCGGTGCAAACCGTAACATCGGAAAGCAGGTCTTCGAGGAGAATAAGGAGATGATTCTCGAAGAAATTGACAAAAGAGGATCGTTCGATCTTATATTCGTCATTACGTCCACTGCAGGCGGAAGCGGTTCATCATTCGCACCGCTTCTCGTCAGTGAATTGAAACAAACGTATAACGCCCCGATAATCTGCATTGCAGTGCTCCCATTCAGAGCGGAGGGTTCTATTTTCCTGCAGAACACTGCTTTCTGCCTGCGGGAACTCGTTGCAACGAAGTCCAGCGGGATACTGCTTGTGGATAACCAGTATCTGAAGAAATATTCTGGCGAGGATATCAAATCTGCTTATGACAAGATCAATACCACGACTGCAAGAAGGATACTGTTCCTGATCGAGGCGCTTAACAGCGAAATGCTGATGGTTACTGATCTCGGCGATCTCAAGACCGTGATGAGCGGAGGAATTGGCGTCGGAACCATGGGGTTCTATGAGGCATCCAAGGGCAGCACCATCAAATCCACCATTCTCGGAAGTTTCAAACCGAGCGGGCTTCTATTTCCTGCAAATGTCTACAAAGATGGCGCACGTGCGATGTTGATCATCAAAGGGGATAAGAAATATCTTGATCTTGATCTGGTCACCAAAACCGTGGAAGAACTGTCGAAAGAGGTGGGACAGGTGTTCAAGGGGGTCCTTGTCAAAAAAGGCAGACCAAAGGTTTTATCACTATTTACATTGAATGCAGTGCCAGAACTTGAAAAATTGTACACAGTAGCAGCAGAAGCAATTCGTTTCGAGATGGAAAAACGAGAAAAATCGAAAAAACAACTTGAAAATGCGTTTGCCCATATCGAAGATCTTGAACCAATCTATTGAGTGACATGATCGTCAGACAGTATAGAAGCAATATTCCCATAGACCTGGTTACCGATACACTGGAGAAGATGGGGTTCAGAGTCATACGCATCGAAGATGGTCATGATTTGTATTACAGTAATACGGCACGCACGTACACCGAAAACAATATTAGGGTTCATGCTAAAAAGAAGTTGCTTGATAAGATGGTGATTGAACTGAACAATGAGATAAAACTTGTTTTCGTGTATGGCGACGAGACCGATGCAAAAGCGTTTCTGGACAATCTGGCAAGGACGTAGTGTACCATGGTGGCGCAGATGGGAAAACGAACGAAACTCGTAAACGATCCGTCTGATCTGGTGCCACTGCTGCGAACTTTTGGATCAACCATACATAAACAAGTCTTTGATAAATTATCTGATGGATGGGCGACTGAGCAGGAACTTGTAGATATTATCGGCGCGGATATCAAGCCAAGTCTTGATATCCTCCGAAAGAGCGGACTCATTGAAAGTCAGTGGCGGATGCCAGAGCCAGGAAAAACGCCAGACAAGGAATATACAATATCATACTCAAAGATTCATGCAAATTTTCAGTGTTCGATTCAGG
>Ga0190315_1000844_pt1 | contig 13604 bp, 8 predicted proteins | sample 48701101_MG_FD_161673 | JGI IMG/M metagenome (GOLD analysis project Ga0190315, IMG submission 161673) | Hydrothermal vent sediment bacterial communities from Southern Trench, Guaymas Basin, Mexico - 4870-11-0-1_MG | ecosystem: Environmental > Aquatic > Marine > Hydrothermal vents > Sediment ...
TCTCCTGTTACATTCCATGCTACTATTGTTACATTGTATGGTGAACCTGCAAGTGACGCATTGTACTCAAACTCTATCACTCGGTAGTGCATTGCATCCAATGAAGTTGTTGTGTTCGCAACATACACTATCGTATTGGTATTATTCCTGATAGCTATGCTCACGTTAAATTCGCTTGCATCTGTCGTGCCCCAGTTTGTTATCCTCGCTCGAATCGTTGTGTTGGTATTAGTGCTCCCATAGCTCGGCAGGAACGTTATATCAGAAGATATCAGCCCTATATCTGGTGGTGTAACGTTATCCGGCAGCACAGTAACTATCTTTGTGCTCGCATTGTTTCCTTCATCTGATTCGTTCACCGCGTCGTAGGCATCAGCAGTCACCTTTAGTTCATACACTCCACTCAGATTCGTCCAGTTGAACTGCACAACTTTTTCCTTACCTTTGTCCAAACCCGAAAGATATGTATCATTTCTCAGCGTTCCATTCTCATGCAACGTGACATTGAAGCCAGTTGCATCTCTCTCACCATTGTTTATTATCGTTGCATTAATTGTATATGTATGATTTGCCACTAATGCTATTGGAGTCTGCCCTTCTCTCTCAACCAGCGGGTTAATCTCACTTACATTGAGGTCCGGCTTTGGCTCTTTGTTAATCAATACCGCACCAACTGCTCGCAAACCCCTCTCTCCCGGAGGCACTGACTCATTATTCTGGAACGTTGCATTATTGATTGATGGGTTTAGCCATGTCTTGTCCACAGTCCATGCGTCAATATCAAAATGACCGTTAGACCACGTGCTGTCCGGTGTGCTCCCACCACCATCTGCCGCATCATCAGTTGCAAATTTGTGTCCATTGAAGTATAAGTAATCCCATTCCCCTTCAGTGCCTGTTATATATAATGTCCAGAGAGTAGAATTCATGCTGGTATCCATCGTGCCATTGAACCAGGTTGTATTGCTTAACACACAACATGGATAACTCGAAACGTCGCCCATTTGTATATACCCCTGGTTTATCCAGTAAGTTACATCCTCACCTCCGTCATCATACACTGTAATAAGTGCTATACCGTTTATTCGCCCATCAGAAAAACCGCTTGTAGTTACGGTTGCACTGTTGGCACCATTGTTAGTTATATCAGTTACATTCCAGTATTTCCAGTAGTAACCCCTACCACAACCAACGTAATAGCCCTCGATTTCATCATTGGCACTGCCATCATAGTCGTATTCAAGATATTGATTTCTTTCCGTATTCCCTGTCCCATTCCAGTATGTGATATTCAACCAGCCATCACTATGCCCGCCTCCGGTTACACCCACATAAAGCCTTGACCATAGTATGGTTCCATTGGGCACGCTGAAGTTCTGAGTATATGGAGAGTAATCTGAACCATGCCCCCCTCCCACATACACTCCGCCTTTGACCGTGCCGTTCTTGACCGTGTGCAGCTCTTCCAATACCATCGCCGACGACGACCCACAAAGCACCGCTAACATTAGCAACACCATCCCTATCATCCCTACTACCCTATGTCCCTTTTTCACTTCTTTTATTTCACCTCCTAAAACTCTTCTTTCCGTGAAAGATTTCTTCTCGTGGTATTTGTAGAGCGCCCTCGCGCCGGCTCCCCCCACTTTTTCGCCCCGGAATCGCACCGCGGAAGGGACATGATTTTCCTCTTCCCGCTTTTACCTCCCATTTTTATACCTTCCCCCCTTATCTTATCCCCTCCGTAGAGTAATTAAAATTTTTTGTTGATTTTATTAATAAATCTTCCTATATAAATAAAATACTTTTCGCTATTTAATAATATAAAAACCTTTGTCTTCTTACTCTCCGAAAGCTGCTCATATTAATGACGAAAGGGGTGGGGGCTGCGCGAGCATCGAGGGACACTGAACCCTGTTCAGGCGAATCATCATCAAAACAGCGGTATTTGCACCGATCTTTATCCTCAAAGAGGAGGGATCCTCCCCCAGATGGGATCTATGAAGGGGTATCGAGAGATTTGGATACCGTTTTATTGTCAATATTGAACCCGTATGCCAAAAGTTCTCCAAAATCTCTCACATTGGAGGGGCATATATCATAAGAAGTTCTAAATCCTCCTCACCAATGGATTTCAGTCCATGTCTCACATTCGGGGGAATGTAAACGACTGATCCTGGAGTGACTTCCCTCTCCTCATTGTTTATTTTTAAAACCATTTTTCCTCTCATGACGAGATATCCATGTTCTGCATTGTGTTCGTGAACCTTTACCTCTCCCCCAGGTTCTATCTTGTTAAAAACCAGCACAAAATTCTTTGACCCCATAATCCTTGGGCTTATCAAAGGTCTTGAATCGGTTTTAGTGTAGTTTGGAGGGCAAAATCCTTCAACATCTTTTATTTCTATCACACTCGCCTCTCCTACCTTTGCTATACGCTTTATTCTTTTTTTCAAGTTCATTTCGAATCGCTCTCCGGCTTCTTCAACCAGGGTTCTTTTAATATCGCAGGGCATTTTTTGTTCATTCCACATCTTCCACAATTCCTGTCTTTGCTTACGCATCCAGCTAATTCAGCATATTTCATTGCAAGTGCCGCTCCAGACTCATCAAATTCTACTTCCTTTGGATATTCGCCGCCCCAAGTGACATTCTCCAAATATTTTTTACATGTTCTCCCTATCTCTTCCAGCTCTCTCTTTAAAGGCCCCGGATGATAATACAGCATAAAACTTGGCCTGAATCCAATTAAGTGGTATGGTATTGAAGGGTCAGAAGAAGCAATAAATTCTGCTATATCTTCTATCTCCTTATCATTTATCTTTGGTATCACAACTGTTTTAAAAGCCCTTACTTTATTTTTATTTTTTATAAGATATTCCGCATTTCTCAAGACTGGCTCCACCGGCGCACCACTTAAAGCCAAATGCGTATTATTATTAATTGCATTTATTTCGAGTGTGATGTAAGAGCACATATTTACAACTCTTTTCATGCTCTCTTCGGTTTCAAATCCATTTGTTGTAAATCCTATTTTCAGTTCCGGCATCATTTTTTTCGCCTCTTTTACTACTTCTTCGATATAAGGAAGATGTATTGACGGTTCTCCACCGGTAAAACTCATCCTTTCGATGCCAGCTTTTCTTATTTTATCTACCGCTTCTTTTGCCATTTCTTCTGGATCAACATAACCTCGATAAAACCAGTTGGTGTCTGGATATTGAGATAACCGATATGCGTTACAATAGAGGCATCTAAAATTGCAGCCGAGAAATGTTATTGAGTAACTTCTAAGGGATTGAGCTAAGCATGTATATGCGATTTCTGGCATTTTTACATTACAAACACCCACTTCTTCTTTTCTATTAACCCCGCATTTCCATTCACACAATTTACAATCTTCGAATTCTTTCATGCTCATCCTCGATTCTCCCCCCTTTATTCGTTTGTTCCATCACAAATGGGCTCTTCTGGATATACAAATGCACTTTTATCCAGATCAATGTCCAGTCCTTGGAATTCTGTCAGGTATTCTCGATAAATCTCCTTTGGATCAAGATTGAATGACTTCGGATGGAACCACTTTGCTAAATAGCCTATGCCAAGGAAATACCTTGCAGCTCCACGCGTGGTATACCAGGTGAATACATAAACTTCCTTATTCTTTACCGCAGTTACATTCTGCAACTCAGGTCGCCCCAATATCTCTTCTCTTACCTCCTCCAACTCTTTTGTATCCTTATTAAAACCACCATCAGGCCATTTATACTTGACTATAATCTCAGGGTCGCGCCTTACCACCTCTTCTACACTTATTTCTTTGCCATACGTAACGTCAGCAAAGATATTATTGCCACCAGCTAATACGAGCATTTCATGGTGCCCATGCCCCTCACCACAAGTATAGTACTTCTTACCACTACCGAAGTCGGCTTCAAGGTAAACTCTTGGTTTATCTTCCATTTCTACACTCTCCCTTATTTCTTTCATATAGTTACTATAGAACTTTATGAATTTCTCCGCTTCCTTCTTTTTATCAAGGATGTAACCAAGCTTCTTTACTTCCACAACAAAATTTGAAGGTTTATTGAAATCAAAGCGAATTACTTTGATGTCCGTGCCTTTGAGTTTCTCTTCAAGATAAGCTGGTTCAGGCCATTTTGTATACGTAAAGACAACATCAGGGTTGCATTCCAACAGCACTTCGTAATCGATGGACCACGGAGTACCGATATTAGGATAATCGCTAAAGCCAGGATAAAATACCTCATCCTCCACAACATATTTACTAACGCCGACCACTTTATCTGTGGCTTTAAGTGTGCGTATCATTTCAATAGATTCAGTACTCATAGTAACAATCCTCTTTATCGGCTTGTATATTATCACTGTTCTATTAGCAGAATCTGTGATTTGTCGTGGATACTGCGGGTAATAACTTGCAGATTCCCTCAATTCCCCTGATGAGAGACAATCTATATCCTCACCAAGATATTTAGCTCTAAGATACAGCAGGATTTCTTTAGCAAGCACAGCCCTGGCTACTTCTTCTATCTCACCAGCGGTGGAAGGTACACTGCTTTGCGCAACTGCCGGCATAAGCGCCAGCGGCAGTGATGACACAAGAAGCACTATTACCAATATACCCGATACACTCTCCCTCATTTCTCCCTTATTTTATATTATCCTAAATACAAATGAATACTTTTTAATGGATGTGTGCGCCATTCTAAAGAAGATGTTACATTGCTAAGATATTTTTTAGCGATTGACACCGCTTCTTTAATCTCTCCCTCTGTTGGTCTCCTTGACAAGTTGCCTACCGGAACATATCTTATAATCCTATATTTTATATCACCAATGCCCGACAGGAACTTAGCTATTCTCTCTATCTCTTCTTTATCAATAATGCCGGGGATGAAGACTGTTATTACTTCGAAATTCAAATCACTTTTATTTAATAAATCTATTGCGTTCAAAACCCGCTGGTTCGATTCTCCAGTATACCATTTATGTAATTCTAAAGAATAAGCCTTCAGGTCTATGTGGACCTCATCTAAGCCTGCTTTTTCTATTTCTACAATAAAGGCATTATCTAAAAAGTATCCGTTGGTAGAGAGAATTATTTTTAAATCGCACAATTCGATGAAATCTAAAATTTCGTTTTTATACAGAGTTGGTTCCCCACCAGCTAACACGACCTCTTCAACACCTATTTCTTTTACTTTTGCTGATAATCTCTCCGGAGTTATTTTTGTATACGAGTTCATTTTATTAAGTGCAAAGCAACCCCTGCATCTAAAGTTACAACCGTAAAATTGAATAGTGCATTTTTTCCCCGACAAAGATAAAGAAGTAATTTTCATCTGTTTAAAGTTTCATCTTTTCGCTTGCTTCTGGGTAGACAAAAACGCCATGCTCATCCAGATCAAACTCTAATCCTTGGAATTCTGTTAAATATCGCTGATGTGTTACTTTCGGATCCAGGTCATTGAAGAGTTCAGGATAGAACCATTTTGCCATATATGCGAGAGCTATGAAGTGTTTTACGCCTGTAATTTCTTTAATAATTATGTAAACTTTTTTATTTTCCACCGCTGATACTTCCTCCAACTCCGAGCGACTCAATATTTCATCCCTTATATCTTTTAACTCCGTCGTGTTGTCCATGTTATAGCCGTATTCACCTCTTTTGTATGCCTGCTTAACTATAATTTCTGGATTGCGATATATCACTTCTTCAGGGTCTACATCTTTGTATCCAGAAAGTTCACTAAAGACATTGCTGCCACCCGCCATCTCAACAATTTGATGTAATACAGTACCTTTTCCACCAGTCTCATAGGGTCTTCCAAAACCCTCGAAGTAAATTCGCGGTCTTTCATCCTCAGGAATCCTATCTACTCTCTCTTTGATACTATTCAAGCATCCTTCGTAGAATTCAACGAAGTTGTCTGCTTCTTCTTTTTCTAAGATGTATCCCAATTTTTTTACCTCCTCTGCATAATTTTCTGGCTTGAAGCAGTCAAAACGAACCACTGTTATACCTGCACCTTCAAGTTTCCTTTGAACCTCCTCGCATGAAGTTTCAAAGTGTGTTGCATATAGGAATACAGCGTCAGGTTTCAGCTCTAATATTTTTTCGATATCGGGAGACCATGCAGAGCCTACATTCGGGCAATCTTTAAACTCCGGGAAGAATTTCCCCCTCGCAACTACATCCTTTGATACACCAACTATTCTTTCTTTTTCCAGATTGAGAGAACGCATCGTCTCAAGGGTGTTTCGATTAAGTACAATTATTCTTTTTATTGGTTTGTATATCGTCACATTTCTATTTGCGGAATCTACAATCATCCTTGGATAGCACACATGTATATGGGCAACTCCCCTCAATTCATCCAGTTCAAGATGATCTACATTCTCTCCAAGATATTTCGCCTTCAAATATGCCATGATCGAATCTGCAAGCTCATCCTCTGATACCATTTTATCCCCGTTGAAATCACCCGGGACTATTACACCTTGCGCAGCCACGGGCATTGAAACAATTAACAGAACTACACATAGGACTTTCAACACTTTCAATCCAAAAGATGTCATTCTTGTCCTCTTCACCTCTTCTTCTCTTTTTAAGAACCGAATGGTGGGTATACGAACACGCCATGCTTGTCTAAGTCGTAGTCCAACCCCTGAAATCTTATCAAGTATTCTTGATGGATTGCCTTTGGATCTAAGTCTTCAAAAAGCCTTGGATGGAACCTTTTTGCCATGTATGCAATAGCTACAAAGTGTCTTACTCCACCAAAGGCATCGCTGGAGAGTACGTAAACATTTCCATTCTTCACTGCGTTAACTTTAGCCAATTCAGGGCGACTCACGATTTCTTTCCATGGGTTGCTAAGCTCGGTTATATCATCAGTATCATAGCCACCAGCATAATAGCTTGGAGCACTGACGATGAATTCAGGATTTCGTTTTACTACCTCTTCTGCATCCACATAGACATAACCACCTGAAAGATCGCTGAAGATATTATTGGCACCAGCAGCTATAAGCTTCTGATGCCATCCAGACTCTCTACCTGCGGTTTTATATCTATCATAGGCTTCAAAATATACTTCTGGTCTACCTTCGTCAGGAATTGCATCCACTTTTTCCTTAATTGAATTCAATACCCCTTCATAGAAGTCAACAAGAGTCCTGGCTTCTTCTTCCTTTTCAAGTATGTATCCTAAATCCTCTACCTCCTTCGTATAACTCGCTGGCTTGAAGCAATCAAGGCGAACCACTATAATATCTGAATCTAATTCGTTTAGCTTATTCTGAATCGCCTCGCAGTAACTTGGTGAGCAGGTTGCATATAAAAAGACAGCATCTGGGTTGCAGTTTAATACCTCCTCGTAGTTTGGGGACCATACAGAACCGACATTCGGATAGTTAGTAAATTCTGGGAAAAATATTTTATCCTTGATCGTATATTCGCCCACGCCAACTATTTTATCTGTTGCATTAAGTGATCGCATTGTTTCAACTGTCTCGCTGTTAAATACAACTATCCTCTTCAGTGGCTTGTATATCGTAACATTTCTCCCAGCCGAATCTATGATTGCCCTCGGGTAGTACCGGTGAATATGCGCAGCCTCTCTTAGCTTATCAAGTTTAAGATGCTCATTTGATTCACCGAGATAAGTCGCAGTGAGATATAACAAAATATTATCTGCAAGCTCTGATTCTGATACGATTTTATCCCCGTCGAGATCACCTAGAACTACTACCCCCATATATTCTCCCTGTGAAGCAGTTTGCAAAAGAGGCAATGATGAAGTGACAGTCACTGTCACAAATAGACAAAACAAATACGTTTTTTTCATCCCTTATCTCCTCTCATTCTCCTCCTTTGAAAAATTAAATACAACGTAAACAATGCTACACTTACAAATATAACTTCAAATCCAGAGATTTTTGGCGTGGGTGTGGGTATACTCGTAAGCGTTGGTGGCGTCGTTACGTTCTCAATCGAAGGCGTTTGCGTCATTTCTCCACGAACTGATACATGAGTCATTCCTTCTACTTCTCCACTATTTTCACTCAAATAATCCTCCCATATACCACTGAAATCCCCGGTTCCGTACATCGCTTTAACGGTATAGTTTATATGTGTTGTGTTTACTATTGCAAATGCAACTTTATTACCTGATACGCTCGTTCGATTCGATAGATAATCTGTGCCAACATATTTGAATCCATCTGGAATTGTCTCTACAATGCCGCCAACTTCAAGTCCTGTTATGTTCAGTGTGACCAAAAATGTCGATTCCGCATCTGGATTTATTGTGGAGAATATACGTGTAACCGTGGTACCAGTTGCAGTTGCTTTAACGCTAACAATCGGTGCGAATGCGAGCACTGAAATCACAGGTATTGCCACGCTTAACATTAATAACATCTGCGATATTTTCTTATTATTCTCGTTCTTATTCATATTTCTAAACATTTAAATTATAAAAATATAAAAAGCTCATATACGAGTGGTGTGGTATCGGAAGCAAGTAAGGTTTAAGGGAAGCGATAAAACTACGGAAAGGATGAAAGAGAAGCGTAACTGGCAAGCAATCGGCACTCTGGTGGTGATAACATTGTGTCTATCAGGCGTGATGAGCCCTGCGATGCCGCAGTCCTCGCTTTCTTTGTTCAATAATGCGAGCAATGCCACTGATGGCGAAATTCCTGAAGCAACGCCTGCTACAACTCCAACTTCTTCTCCTCCTTCACCTTCCCCTACGCCAACACCAACGCCGACACCAGCTTTGACGCCTACCCCTTCCCCTTCACCTACGCCTACACAATCGCCCACGCCAGGTCCATCGCCTACTCTTACTCCTTCTCCTTCACCTTCTCCCACACCATCACCCTCACCAACACCTACCCCAACCCCAGGTCCTACTCCCACATTGACACCATCACCGTCCCTCTCGCCTACACCCTCTCCAGCAGCACCCAGCATTACATCCTTCGCTCCTTCTTCGCCTGTTTATAACACCGAAGGCGCAACAAGAACCTTCAATATTACAGCGGACCAGACAGTGAACGTTAGCTGGCTGCTCAATGGAACTGAGGTTCAAATAAATATGGGTGTGAAGAACGCTTCCTATACGAACACGAGCGCAGTCGCAGGCACATGGAACGTATCTGCAATCGCAGTTAACGAAAACGGCACCACTATGCAAACGTGGATCTGGAACGTATCACAACAAGCAACACTAGCTCCTTCACCTTCTCCTACGCGTTCTCCCCCCACATCACCCTCTCCTACAGCAGGTCCAACACCAGCCCCTTCACCTCTAACTACTCCTACTCCCACACCCACTCCTACTCCTGCACCAACACCCATACAACTTTTAGACTCAATTACAGTTACACCCTTTTATATCTTCGGCTGGGTTCATTACGAAAACGGCTTCGGTTGCTATAATTTCTCTTTGAACATAATCAATACAAACACAAGTAAGAACTACCCCGCTAAAACATCCGATAACTTCTTCCATCTTTTCTTAAACGTAAGTGAAGGTAACATGCTTGAATTCAACGTCTCAGATGGCGATAGATTCAACATCACTAACCATAGAGTATCCCGAGAAGACATAAAAAGAGGCGGGCTTTTCCCTTTTAATCTTATACTTGAATCCCCTCCTTCCTCACCCCCTGACTTCACTGTCTCCAGCCTATCGGTTGACTTGGAGAATCCAATACGCTGCGACGTGCTGAACGTGTCCGCAGTGATAGAGAACATAGGTGGCTCTGTGGCGAATAGCACCGTTGTGTTCTACGATGAAAAAAACATTTCCCTTTACAGGTTCTACTGGAATATATCTAACTTCACGAACAGTGGTAATGACACCATAATTATACCCGGTGCACTCAAAATAAGAGTGCATTTCGCTGATTTGGGCGTTCAAGGAAACAACTCTTATGTCAATATTTATAATGGAACTGGCGTCCTGATTGAGAGCTTCTCTTCTTCATACCAGTCTGATTTCTGGTCCAATTGGAGTATTGGCAGTAAGATAAGGGTAGAGGCAAAAGCTTCCGAGCCGACTGACCATGTATACTTCATGATTGATAAATATGAAGCAATTTTTGCTTTCGAGCCCATCACCTTGGGTATTAAGCAGTCAAAACCCGTTAGTGCGAAATGGAATGCTTCCGCCTGGCTTACCAGCGGAAAGGACATCGTTTCTGGAGATCATACCATTCGTGTGGAAGTCGCTCCCGCATTGAACGAATCGAATACTGAGAACAACAACATGAGCATCGTGGTCTCAGTAAAGCCCATTAATGTTGACCTCGAAATAACAAACATATCCTTAGAGAAAGCTCCTCTTGATGCTGATTCTTTGATTCTAACTGCCACTATCAAAAACAACGGCATGGAAGATGCAACTAACTTTCCTGTCGTATTCATTGATGGCTTCGGTGAAGGAAATAGAAGCGGAGTGGTGTTCAACGAAACCACTATTGATATATTAGGTGCTGGCAACGTGAGAAACATCAACATGACCTGGAACGCCACCTTTGGTTACCATACGATAACCGTGATAGCTGACCCGGATGATAAAATACCAGAACTAAATGAAGCGAACAATCAGGCAAGCACAGAGTGTCAGGTGAATGCTTCTCGTGATTTCGCAGTCACAAATATATCGTTTACCATAAATAACGAGCCTGTTGCTTCCATGAATCTAACGACTGGCAGGTTGATAAAAATAAATGCCACCATAAACATAACAAATCTTGCGAACCGCGGTGGAAGCGTTGATGTAAGCTGCTATCTGGATAATACTTCGCTTCTCAACACAACCACCGTGTCATTCGATGCAAATAATGAGACCGCGTATGCAATATTTGAGTGGAGTGCGGATGAGGTTAAAAATCACAGCATAACCGTGGTCGCTGACCCTGACAATGAAACAGTCGAACTCAATGAATCAAATAATATACTCAGCCAACCGATTTATGTGAACGCTCCAGATTTAACAGTGACAAATTTAGCCATTGTAGGTCACGCATTTGACCCTAAGCATCCGGAACATACCGACCCTGCCTGTAACTACCCCAATAAAGTAATTGCTACGATTAAGAACGAAGGAAATGTAAGTGTTGAGAACGTCAGTGTTGAGTTTTATGCCGGGAAAGACATATCTATAAATAGGTTTTTTGGCGGCTGGAAAAATGAATCAAATGATACTATAACACAACCAGGTGCCAATAAAATAAGGGTTCATTTTAACTCTATCTCTGTGGGCTCAAATTCGTATGTTAGCATATTTGATAAAGATAACAATACCGTGGACACAATCGCCGAAGGTAAGTCTGACTACTGGAGTAAGTGGGCAGAAGGCGATACCATCAGGATATACGCTTACAGTGGTGGTATAACATCATATAGTATTATTTTTGGCATAGATAAATATGAGTATGTGTTTGCAAACGAAACCATATCTGTGGCTGCTAACACCTGCGAGAGTGCCAGCGGGATATGGATGGCTGCTCCAGCCACCATCACAAATGAAACTGAGAGTTTAACGGTAATGCTTGATGATTATGTAATTACAGTAATCGCAGATCCTGATAACGAGGTGAAAGAACTAAATGAAACAAACAATAAAATTAGTAGTGTGAAGACTGTTGTGGCTCCCTGGGACTTCGCGGTCGCAGATATAACATTCATACCCGAAAAACCAAGAGAGGGCGAGGTGGTGGTTATTAACGCATCCATCGAGAATCTTGGTACCGCCGGCATGAACACCACGATTGCGTTTTATGTTGATGATAATCAGCTTGCAATTAAGAATGTGTATGCAGATATAAACAAGACGAATTATGTGGAAGCAAATTGGACTGCGAGACCGAGTTTTTTTTACAGAACCTCAGAACATAATATAACGGTTTCCGCCGATCCGGAGGATAAAATAGATGAAAAAAGAATAGATGATGGGAAAAACATTGGTGAACTGAACAACGATATGTCCAGGTTGATAACCATCATACCATCAGCCAATCTAACAATTACGAATCTTACGCTTGACCCACCAGACCCGATAGCGGGCAGTCCGGTCAATGTAACTGCTACGATTAAGAACAGGGGAAACACAATGGAGAACTGCACCATTTGGTTTTATATTGGGAATTACCTTGATTATGAAACCTACAGCTGGGAAAATACCCCCAAACTATATAACAAAACGATAATACATCAGGGAGCATATGCAATACAAGCTCATTTTGATTATGCCAAAAAATCAGAATATCCCAAGTCAGATGATCGTATAGAAGTTTATGACGGTGAGAATAACATGGTTGAAAAGTTCACTGAGGAGTTAGACGACCAATGGACCATTTGGTGTCGTGGTGATACCATTACAATAGAAGCCTATCACTACGCGCGTGGATACATTGACAAGTATAGGGTGCCACTTAGAAATAAGACGGTATGCCTAAAACCCGGAGACTCCGTGAACTGCACCATCGTATGGAACGCAACACAGGGAGACCATATCCTGTGGGCAGAGGTTAATGGCAACATAACAGATGGTAGAGATGTGTTCGTGAGTGGAACAGACCTTGCAGTAACGAATGTCTCGGTTATTAAGAAACTCTCGGCTGTCAATGAAGTATTTGATGGCGACCGTGTGAAGATTATGGCAAATATAACAAACATGGGCAGAAAGAATGCAACAAACTTCACGGTTGAGTTCACAGATAATGGAGAATTGTTTAATATGACAAATATTACGGGTCTTAACGCAGGGGCATCTCTACCTATACAAGCGATATGGAACGCAAGTTTGAAAAGGGGAAATAATGTTGTGTCCGAGCATACCATACGAGTTAAGATTGATCCTTGCAATAATGCGGAGAACGAGAATGAAAACGATTGGAACGAGAGAAAAGTTCATGTAAAACGCTCTCGCGATTTCTCGGTTACAAACGTATCTTTCACTATAAGCAATGAATCCGTGAACCCTATGAATCTGACAACAGGTGAGTTAATAACCTTAAACGCCACGCTGGGAATAATAAATCTTGCTAACAGTGGTGGAAGCGTAGAAGTAGGCTGTTATCTGGACAACTCCTCTCTGCTCAACACAACCACAGTATCATTTGATGCAGGTAATGGGACAAGGTATGCAAGAATAGTCTGGAAAGTGCACGCTGTTAAAGACCATACTATAACTGTGGTTGCCGACCCGGAGAACGAAATAATCGAATTTGACGAATCGAATAATGCATCCTGCCCGATACCAATTCATGTAATGGCATCAGACCTCGGGGTTAAAAACATAAGTTTTTATCCTGAGAGCCTGGGGGAAGGAGATATGGTGAATATTACAGCAACCGTGGTTAACAACGGTGATAAGAACGCAAGCAATGTTACTGTTAGATTCGCGGATGGGACATTTACCGACGGAAAAATTCATACCGTGGATTATATGCTTGAGTCACCACATCCACTCCCACCCATGTATGCTCACACCTGGGTGATAACGCATCGGGGTGCACGGAAAATGAGAGTGCATTTTGCTGAGATACATACGGATGCA
>Ga0190315_1000846_pt1 | contig 13594 bp, 15 predicted proteins | sample 48701101_MG_FD_161673 | JGI IMG/M metagenome (GOLD analysis project Ga0190315, IMG submission 161673) | Hydrothermal vent sediment bacterial communities from Southern Trench, Guaymas Basin, Mexico - 4870-11-0-1_MG | ecosystem: Environmental > Aquatic > Marine > Hydrothermal vents > Sediment ...
TTGATTGCGGAGCATACAAAGTTTAAAGAAATTGAGCCACGTAATATTATAGAGAAAATGAGAAATAAAAATATAGTGGATACCAGGAATATGTTGGACCATAAAAAGTGGAAAGAAGCGGGATTCCGCGTAAAGGTATTAGGTGATGGTTCATGCTTGTGATAGAAGTCGTTGAGATAAAGGGGAAGTGTCCTGTGCACAAAGTTGGGGACAAAATAGTAATAGATGGACCAAAGATAGATTTAAAGAGGACGGATAATATATGCATTCATGCTTTATCATCAATTTTACATTATGTGGTAGCATTACGAGAAGGTGTTGACTCCAGGAAGTTGGGATTATCGAAGGATGGCAAATATGCGTATATTCAGTGTTTAGACCCCGGTGAGCCATATACAGATGGTGGAACTGTTGTATTCAGGTGTTACGTGGAAAGAAATCGAAGGGAGCATATGAAATGAATATGAGAAAGCAACTGAGAGTGTTGTTGAAGTTTTTGAGGAGGGAATTTTAAAATGCAAATAGATAAAAACTTGTTTATAAAAGCCCTAGTACAGTTGGAAAGATACATTAGAGAAAGAGATTATTCAGGCTATGACTCTTATGAAAAAACAAGATAATAAAAAATATATTAATGAATTGGTTAGAAAAAGAGGTGGCGTTATGATGATGTCAAAGGTTGGTGAGTTATGCGTACCATGGATATTTGTTTCCAATCAAACTCGTGGATACTTGGGAGATCAAGAGAAGAACTACGGATTGGGCTATATCATTTCAGATCCGGAGCAAGCGATTGAAAAAGCGGTTGAACTACTTGAAACTGACAATTTGAAAAATGAATGGCAAAAGAAAAAAGCGAAACTTTTAAATGAGAAGATTGACGTTACTAAGTTTATGACTGAGTTTATAGAAAACTATCTGGAAAGCTTTGAGAAGGTGAAACACGATGGATAAAATAAGATTAGCGGTAATTGGTGCTGGAGAAATGGGGATGCTCAGAAGTGTTATTGCAAAAGCTCTTCAGGAATATGAGTTAGTAGCAATAGTAGAGAAAAGCAGAACCATGGCAAGGATAGCAGGCAAGCGATTAGATGTAAATTACTACACAGATCATCAAAAGGCCTTGAAGAAAGAATTTTTAGATGCCGTTGCTATATGCACGCCACCAAAAAGCCATTATCAAATAGCTTCAGATGTTCTCGATTATGGCATTAACGTCTTCTGCGAAAAGCCTTTGGCTACCAGTTTAAAAGATGCAGCGAGGATTTTAAGAAAAGCAGAAGATGCGAAGGTCGTGCACCAAATTGATTACGACAGAAGGTTTTATCCCACGTTTAAGAAGATGAAAGAGCTATTGGATGCTGGGTTTCTTGGGGACTATGACCGAAGATCAAATTTTAATAGACTTAAATAGTGTTATTAATCAACAAGATATGAAAAAAGGAAATATATTGGGATGTGTTAGTAATATGCTCCATTAAGTTATGAAGAGGGATATAAATGAAATGAAAATATGCTATGTAAGTAAAGGAATAAACATACATGACCAAAAATTCTTAAGACATTTAGGTAGCAGAAGTGAATACGATGTTCATTTATTATCTTTCTATGGTGGAACATTACCCAAGATTGAAGGTGTAAAGGTTCATCGAATATCATTACCACGTCCTAAAATTTCATTTTCGATAGCATCAGTAATAACTCGCATATTAATCAAGAAAATAAAACCTGATATTGTGCATGGAAATTATCTTCTTACCTATGGCTTTTATAGTGCGTTTGCCAATTATCACCCATTATTACAAATGGCTTGGGGATCAGATGTACTAAAAGCACCTAAAAATAGAGTTTTTCGCTATATTATAAAGTATTCTCTGAAGCGTGCAGATTTCGTGACGGTTGATTGTGAATTTGGAAAAAATGCAATAATTAATTTAGGATATCCGGAAGATAAAATAGCGGTATTTCCATGGGGTGTAGACCTAAATAAATTTAATTACATTATTAATGGTGAGAATATACGAAAAGAACTCGGTTGGGAAAATAACTCAATTATTGTATGCACGAGAAAACATGAACCAGTGTATGGAATGGAATATTTAATAAGAGCAATACCCGAAGTAATTAAAAAGGAAGATAATGCTAGATTTATCGTTATAGGTTCTGGTTCTTTAACAAATAAACTTAAACAAATGGTTAAAAATTTAAATATAGAAGGATACGTGAAATTCACTGGAAATGTTCCTAATGATATATTGGGCAAATATCTTGCAGCATCAGATATTTATGTTTCTTCATCACTTTCGGACGGTACATCAGTATCTTTATTAGAAGCGATGGCATGTGGTTTGCCAGTTGTAGTTACAGATGTGGATGCAATATTAGAATGGGTAAAAGATGGTGAAAATGGTTTTGTAGTGCCAAAAAGGAATTCTTTGGCTTTGGCTGAGAAAATATGTGAGTTGTTAGAAGACGGAAATCTCCGAAAAACCTTTGGAAAAAAGAATTACAGGATTGCAAAGGAACGCGCATCTTGGGATGATAATGTAAAAGTCTTAGAAGACATATATCAAATGTTAGCTAGGGATTAAAATGCAAAACCTTTATAAAGGGAGATAATAAAATCAAATGTGGTGATTTAAATGAACATACCTGAGGCAAAGATATACTTCCCCGAGGGGGATAGGGAAAAGATACTGGAGAAAGTGGACGAAATCCTTAAAACAGGTCGGTTAACGCTTGGAAAATATGGAAAGGAGTTCGAAGAAAGATTCGCTGAATATGTAGGAACAAAATACGCAGTAGCTGTGAACAGTGGGACAAGCGCTCTGGAGATTTCCTTGAGGGCATTAGACATGGAGGGGTCATCCGTGATCGTGCCAACGAATACGTTCTTTGCAACTCCCGCATCCGTGATACATGCCGGAGGAGAGGTCATATTTGCAGATGTAACCGAGAACCTTTGCATTGATCCTGAGAGTGTTAAAGAGAACATAAGAGAGGACACAAAAGGGGTGATCGTGGTGCATATCGGGGGCATCGTTGCACCACAGATAAAGGAGATAAAAGAAATATGCGAAGACTACAATCTCTTCTTAATAGAAGATGCCGCGCATGCACACGGGAGCACATTGGATGGGAAGAAGGCAGGAAGCTTTGGAGATGCGGCAGCGTTTTCATTCTATCCAACAAAGGTGATGACATCAGGAGAGGGGGGGATGATTACAACGGATGATGAGAAAATTTACAAAAGGGCATTGGTTTTCAGGGATCAGGGCAAAGCAGGATTCTATGGTAATGTGCATACAGAGATGGGTTACAACTGGCGGATGAGCGAGGTGCACGCAGTTATAGGGCTATCGCAATTTGCCCGTCTTGAGGAGTTTATCGAAGATAGAAGAAGAGTTGCTAAAATATACGATGAAGAACTGAAGAAAATTGATGGAGTAACGCCGATAAAGATTTCTTCTAATGTCAAATCGAATTATTATAAATATGTGGCTCTGTTAGACGAGGGTATTGACAGAACGACTATTAAAAAAGAACTTAAAGAAAAATACAATGTGAGTTTAAGCGGGGAGGTTTACGAACTGCCCTGCCATTTACAGCCGATATTTAAGAATTTGTATGGCTTTAAAGAAGGAGAATTCCCAGTTGCAGAGGATATTTGTAAGAGGCAGATATGTTTACCGGTATTTGCTACAATGAGCAATGAAGAGGCAAGATATGTTATTGATTCTTTGACGGAGGTGATGTAAGGTGAATATTGGCGTAATAGGTGGTTCCGGATTTATAGGTTCTCATGTCGTGGATAAATTGATAGAACATGGGCACGAAGTTACGGTCTTTGATATTATGAAACCACATAGAAATGACGTTCGTCACCTCTACATAGATATTACCGATCTCTCGAAGACGGCTGTTGCATTAACAGGCGACTACGATGCAGTCTATCTGCTGGCTGCGATGGCAGATGTGAACGATGTATACAAAAACCCAGTGGAGGCAGGAGAAGTGAATATAATAGGAGTAGCAAATGTTTTAGAAGCTGCGAGAAGGAACGAAATTGACCGTGTTTTATTAGCAAGCACGGTTTGGGTGTATGAAGCCGCTTCAGAGAAGGAAGTTGATGAGAATACATCGTTGTTACCACAAAAAATAAATCATGTTTATACAGCATCAAAAGTAGCAGCGGAATTGTACTGCCATAGTTACCAGAAGTTGTATGGACAGAATTTCACGATTCTTAGATATGGAATCCCATACGGACCGAGAGCAAGAGGTGGAACGGTCATTGCGATATTCGTGAGGAAAGCGCTGAATGGTGAGCCTCTCACGATTTTTGGTGACGGTTCACAATACCGGAATTTTATCTATGTTGAAGACTTGGCAGAGGGAAATGTTGCCGCATTAAATGAAGTTGCGAAGAACCAAACCTATAATTTAGAAGGAATGAGACCGATAACAGTCAAAGAAGTTGCAGACACAGTCAAAGCATTAATAGGAGATGTTAAGATTGAATATAAAGAGGCAAGACCTGGCGATTATGAAGGAAAAGTTGTTTCTAACGAAAAAGCTAAGAGAGAACTCGGGTGGGAGCCGAAGGTTGATTTTTTGGAAGGGATGAAAAGGTATGTTAAGTGGTATAAGGAAAACATCGGCATATCTATATCTAAATGAGACTATCGAAAAAAACTAAGTATGTGCTAATAGGACTTTTAGTAATCCTTAATATTATACTCAGATTACCAGTAATACCATATGAAATCGGAATGGACTTTTTTAATATCCACGAATTAGCAAATTCAGTGTGGGAAAACAAAACGCATTCCATAGTAAATAATGCTAAAATCTGGAGGAAGATATTTGATAATTGTATATATACAATAAGATTTGAAAGTGACGTATAGATAATGGATGAAAACACAATCTCACAAGTCGTAAAAGATGAACTATGCACTGGATGTGGAACTTGTATTGCTCTATGTCCTAAAGAAGCGATAAAACTAACTATTGATGAAAAAGCATTTACATTCCAGAATTGGATGAGAAAAAATGTGACAACTGCGGCACCTGCTACAAAGTTTGCCCTGGTCACGAAGTTAATTTTAAAAAATTGTGGTGGCATATAGCGAGGTGAGATACTAATGCTAAAAAACAAATCCCTATGTTTCATTGCAGACCCTCGGTTACTTTATGGTATTGGTGGATCAAAGATGTACATAAACAGCTTAGCGCATGCATTATCTAAGCAAAATAACGTTTATATTGTCACAACTGGAGATAGGAAAGAAAAGCGAAGCTCTAACAATTTAGATATTTTCATAGAAAAAGATATGAGAAATATAGCCTCTCATTTGAGTATGTATTTCATAGAACCTCTCCAACTCACTAAAAAAGGTGTGATACTCAGAAATGAAGTTGATATATATCATATTAATAACTACTCTGATTTTGGTATGATAGGATATTTTGTAAAAAATAAACCAATTGTTGTCACGATTCATGGATATTTGTTACGAAAGCACCAAGTCAAAAACTTGAAGTGGTTCCATCCCTTTTTAGATGCTTATCTATCTATAGGAATAAAAAATTCTGTTAAGAATGCAGATGCAATAATTGCCGTTGATGGCGAAGTTTATAAATGGATTCTTAGTTTGGATAAGGATGTACATAAAAAAATGTACCTGATCCAGAATGGTGTAGATATCGAGAGATTTTCCCCTTCAGTTAATGGTAACGAAGTGAGAGAAAGATATGGCATATCTGAAGAGGAAGTTGTTATATTGGCCGCATGCCGTTTTTCACCGGAAAAATGTGTAGAGGAATTGGTGATCGCTATGAAACGTGTACTTGAAAACTGCACAAACGCTCGCTTGCTACTCGTAGGAAATGGTCCCTTAGAAAGCAAATTAAAATCTCTCGTAAATAAATTAGGTATACAAGATAAAACAATATTCATAGGCCCCGTTCCGAACGAGAATATACAAGAGTATTATGCTGCTTCAGACATTGTTTTTAACGCATTTGTCCAATCTAGTCAACCTGACCAAATTAGATATTCTATGTTAGAAGCCTTAGCTGGTGCGGATCCTATTAGCACAAGTCTAAGCACAGTAGAAGCAATGGCGTCAGGAAAAGTAGTCGTTGCTTTGACAAAAAATGCAAATTCAAATATAAAGGGCTACGATTTTGACAAAGATGTCGGTGTCTTATTACCATATGGTAATTTGAATATCCTATCAGACGTATTAATTACTTTAATAAACTCAAAAGGGTTACGAGAGAAAATAGGTGCCAATGCTAGGGAATATATAGTTAAAAATCGCTCCTGGGATAGAGTTGTAGAAGAAGTTTCATCTATTTATGAAAGTTTAATGAGGTGATAAACTTGAAGACGAATTCTAAAAAACGCAAGATATTACTTGCTCTTGCCTTAATTATTGTTTATGGCATTATGATAACCAATTCGCATCAACTCATGTATGGAATCAACACGTTTTCTGGTGTTGATGAGTTTAATCACGTGAGTAGAGCTTTTGCAATCTCCAATGGAAAAGTGGACATGTATCACGATTATGTAAATAAAGATGTTTGTGACTTATATCCGGCAGGTCTTCATGTTTTAATGTCGTCCTTTATATTGACTTCTGGTGTTAGAAACACATACATTCTGCTTCTCCTATTTAAGACAGTTTTCATAATTCTAAATATTCTTTTGTTTTTCATTCTTGGCTCAAAAGTACATCCTGCTATTGGGCTTCTGGCTGCTTTTTTCTCTTTTAATATACCAACTGTGCTCACTAATATAATTTCAGAATATGTTTGGATACAGACGAGCTCAAACTATTTTAATACAACACAGATAACAATATGCACTCTCTTAGTTTCTCTTTATGCAATTATGGAACTATCTTTGTTTCAGAATAAAAAAATCATGGTTTTTTCTCTTTTGCTTCTTATAGCGTCTATTATTCACGGAATCTCTCATATCAGCACATATATTGGTTACTTGGTCTGCATCATCCCTTTTTTGTTACTAAGCATGGTCATCGCATATAAAAAATCTGGTAGATATGCTGCCGCAAGATGGATTTACTCCCTGTTCATAGTCCTCTTATCTCTTCCCTTCGTTTTCTTCATATATTATTACCCTATGATGAGTGAATTGTTATCTCCGGGATATCGGATAACAGATCTTTTTCCTCCTTTTATGCAAAGCTTTCCTCAAAGTATGTTCCCAATTTCAATGCTACTCGTAGGTGGTCTATCTCTGATAATTATCATATTTTCATATCAGTTTATAAAGGGAAAGGAGGGAACACATTTTGATTATTTTTGTACAAAAAGAAAATATCCATTGTTAGTGCTTTATCTGCTTTTATATCTGGGAATGGTCGTTGCACTTAATTTGAGTCCTGAGAAATATATAATTGGCAGTGTATTCCCCACAAAATTTGCGATGTACATCCCTAGGTGGCATGTTACACTCGTTACTATAAGTAGTTTTTTATTTGGCATTTTTTCTTTTTTCTTTTCAGTAATAGGTCTCAATGCAATGTTATCTCCGGATAGAGATAGAAAATGGAAATATATTGGAATGTTATATTTATGCTCATTCACAATATGGTTCATTTTCTTAATACCATATCAATATTATGCACATAGAGTAGGAAGATTTTATCAATTAATTTTGCCCTTTATCTTTGCATCAGCCATATTTTATATAGAGCGCATAGATTTTCCAAAAATCAAAGGTGTTTCAAAAATATTAAGATCCATAGTGGTTATTGTAATGATTTTATGCATATTTATCTCTACGAATTGGATATCCCAGATTAATAAAGATCCACCAATAATCGAACCATCAAAGAAAAGCGCTCTTCCACTAAGATTTGGTGAAGAACATTTACCCATTATAACACCTAAATTTGGAGATGTTGTAAGAACTTACGCAGAAAATAAAGTTGTGTTGGGTTCCAGGGATACTTTACGTGCGCTAACTGCGGTCTCGGGTGTTGACCCGCCCCCTGGTGCGTTTTACATAACTTACGTTACTTGGGATTATTCTAATTATAAGTGGGACTCATATTGCAATGCAATTCGTGGATATAGAATGGACGAATTTTTTAAGGAGAACAATGTAAGTTACGTTATATTAGGCATAGGTGATCGAGGAATGAGTTATATTTATGATGATAATCCAAACCTATTCAAAATATATGAAAGTGAGTATGGTGAGAAAATATATGCATACGCGGACTCTATGTGAATTGGATTATGAAGATAGCCCCGCATACGTGAACTAAGCGATTTCACAGTAGGATATCTCAGAGGATTGGATACCAAGAGATATAGAAAGCAGTTGAAAACCTTCTGGATAGGATGGAAGCGTGCGGGGGTAAGTTTATTGACGGATAAATTTATAGTATTCAGAGTAGACAGAGCTACTCTTAAGTTGTTGAACTACTTTATATAGTACGTTATATATGTTATATATAATACTACTGCAGTTGAGGAGAGGATATATGGAAGAAAATAATTTACAGAATAAAAAACTGATAATAATTGGAATAGACGGTGGTTGTTGGGATTTACTTCAGCCATTGGCAGAAAAAAATGTCTTGCCCAATATTAAGAACCTTTTGAAAAAAGGAACAAGGGGTAATCTACAATCTACTATTCCACCGATCACAGGTCCAGCATGGACATCCATCGTTACAGGAAAAAAGCCAGAAAAGCATGGAATTTATGATTTTGTGACACATAGCGAGGCAAACTCCAGAATCATGCTAAGTTCTGATATAAAAGGAGACACATTTTATGAACTACTATCCGTGTATAATTACCGTTCGGTATTAATAGCTTTACCTTTATCCTATCCGCCGAAGAAAATAAACGGGATAATTCTACCCGATTTTTTTTCGCCAAAAATATACGCTTATCCTTCTTGGGCTAAAAAATACCTAACTAATTATAGAATCATGCCGGATCTCTCAAAAAATAATAAAGAGTTAGTGGATGAATTGGTTGAATTTGAAAATGAACATATGAGTGTGGCAAAGGAAATATATACAAATGAAAAATGGGACTTATTTTTTCTTCATTTCATATCTACCGACATAATTTCGCATAAATATTACGGTGAGATGCGCAAAGAAACTAAAATAGGAAAAGAAGCAATAAGAGTATTTGTAAAAATAGATGAATTTATTGGTTGGTTCGCTGAGAACTTGCCCCACAATGGTATACTATTTTTAATATCAGATCACGGATTTACTGAGTGTACACGGACTTTTTATATAAATAATTTCTTAAAAAACAAAACTTTCCTTAAAGTAAAACCTATAACAGAAAAAAGAATAAAGGAAGTGTTTGATTTCACCGATAACAAGAAAGAAATCATCATAGGAAAACATCTGAATAGTATTTTAAAAATTAATGCCGTCAGAAAAATTGCTATATTTTTTGATAGAAAATTCTTATCAAAAAGGTATAAGTTTAGAAGCGGATATACGGTAGACCCTGATAGGAGCAAATTCTATGTCCCAACAACATCTTCTTTCTGTATAGAAACAAACGTGGATGCCTCAGAAGAATACTTAATAAAAAAACTTCAGAAAGAACTAACAGATTTGAAGGATCCCTTAACGGGAAAGAAGATATTTGAAAAGGTATGGATAATTGAACAATTAGAAGGTAAGAAAAAAATCATGTTTCTCCCAAATGAGGAATTTTTCATCTCACCTCTCATCTCACCTCGGATGAAGGATACTCTCTTTACCTCAGAAAGGGTGAACTTTCATAAACGGGATGGTATATTTTTGGCATATGGGAAATATATTAAAACCAATATGAAAATCTCTGACCCTATGATCTATGATATTACCCCCACAATTCTCCATGTATTTGGGGTTCCGGTTCCAAGTGACATAGATGGGAGAGTATTACGGGAGATATTCAATCAGGACTCAAAGCTCCATAAACATAAGGTTACGCTTCAGAGGGGGGACATCGCTACCTTGAGTGAAAAAGGTAAGATTCAACATACGTTAAAGCGATTACAGGATGAAGGCAAAATATGAGCATATTGCAGGTAGTCTTGGAAAATTTTATGATAGTGCATATGATAAGATGTATAAGCTAGCTTATCCAAAATTTGTAAGTAATTCTTTTAAAAATTGTATTTCACTTGTTGTAAAGCTCTTTAGAACGAATAATATAGCAACATATACAACAGCATAAATCCCACTCAGTAGTAATATCTCTAAAATTCCTGTGGGTTGGAATGCGATAATTACAATAGACGGCATGATAGAGGCTGCAATGCTTTTCAATATGAAAAGTTTGTCAATGTCAAACGTAAAATATTTAGGAGAGTAGTGTGCTGCTATTGTAACAGATACCGTGTATGCAATTAACGTCGTAATCGCTGCACCAATAATGCCTATTCTGGGTACAAACACAATATTTAGCCCTAAGTTTACTGCAGCAGATGCTATCCATGTGATTCCAAGTACTTTCGTTTTCTCAACCAAAAAAAAAGGTTGCACAAAAAATACATACATCCCGTATAGTAAATTACTTAAAGCAATAAATGGGGTGATAATGTACCCTTGAAATGCTATCTCGGGGGTAGAGAAAATTGTTAATAATTGTTTAGAAAACAATGATAAGCCAAAAACAGAAGGAATGGCAAATAGCAAAAAGTACTTTAATGAATATCTTAAAATGGTTTTCACGTCATCTTCTTTTCCTTCGTCATACAATTTCGATACATAAGGAAACAAAACAACCCCAAATGGAAGTAGAAAAAGTGTAATGATATTACCCAATGCATATCCTGCCGAATAAGATCCTACAAATGTTACCCCTAAGAAGTATGCGATAATGTACCTATCACTTGAAACGACTACCCATGAAGAAATAGTTAAGGGAAGAGTGGGCAGTCCAAATTTCAAAAACTCTCTTATCTTTGAAAATTTTGGCAATTTTAAGCCGATTTCTGAAATAACTAAATAAAACATGATCAAGAAAAGCAATCCTCTGATTACCAAAATTGATATTACAATACTAAAAATACCAAATCCCAAAAAAATCATATATGACGTAAGTCCTATGTCACCAAATGCTTGCACAATGGTAAAAATGGAGTATCTTCCTATTTGTCTAAGTGTCCTGAAAAAATTTAAATATACAGAATCCAAACAGTCCATCAAAATAATAAGCCCTAATATCCTAACAACATCCACAGCTCCATCAAAAAGCATTTCTGCAATAAAATCTGAAAATACGATGAAAAAAGATGATATAATTAAACTAATAATAAGTACAAAACCAGTTATTGTGTAAAAATTTTCTTGCAGTTCTGCTCTATCTTTTTCAGGAGCAAGAAATCTCGTCATGGAATACAATAAGCCAAGAGTAGCTAATAATGAGATCATACTCGTTGTAACATTAACCTGAACCCATATTCCATAGGCAAATACACTTAAAGTCTTTGTTAAAATTGGTAATAAAATTATTCCACTTAAACGTATTAATATGTTTCCTACTCCAGCAATTCCAATGTCTTTTGCAAATTTTCTTACTATACTAACATTTTCCATTTCACTCTAACCACTTTTAAAAATTATGCTATCGTATTTCGATTTAATATCCACATTACCGCCATTGCCACACCCGCAAATATTATCCATCCTAAGTGTGTATGCCAGAACATCATTATGTCATATCCATATAAATAGCCAAATGTATATAGAGCAGAAACACGTGCCAGGTTCGCCACGTATGCTATTAAAATCGCAATTATCAAAATCTTCAAAACACCACGCATATTCCTTAAATTCTCTGTAAGCGCATACGCAACTATTATGCCCGTTAGCAAGAACATGGATACTATTCCTGAGCATGGTCCACCGATTCCGATGGTCAAATTCGTGCCTATGCACACTGTTTTTATTCCAACTACATGGATTGGTATCCCAATCATTCCACACAAATACGCAGAAGGTATCGTAACAAAGTAGTGGTCATAATAATGGAGAATATCAAGCCATAGATGCAGTTTACCGAAGATTACATCGAGTACAACAACCACGAGCGACATATACGTGCCAAATAATCCTACTTTATGCAGCCACTCGCTATTAATACCTGAAATTATCAGCGAAGCTCCTAAAAACATTACCATCGCATCTATGTCACCAATTTCTCCTACTATTCCTCCTTTTATGAAGTAATTGAAGGCTAAATCTCCTATTATTATCGCTATACCAAGCAATTTAGGGAATTTAAATGGATTTTTTCCCGCAGCAGTCCCCGTAACTCGCAGGTTTAACATCAAAATAAACATAAGAACGAAAAATAACGCTCCTACATACGCAGAACCATGAGAAAACTCCATGGAACCGCCTACAAATAGCGCCAGTATCAGCAAGAATAAAAGTAAGTTCCGCTTGTTGTCTTCCGAAGGTTCCATGTAACAACATTATAAGAGGAAGTATATAAATATCCTTTTCCCCGTTCAAAAACCTGCCCCCCTTCTTTTTTAAATGTCTACTTCAATAAATTATCTAAAATTTTAACAGTTTAGAACTGATCTTTCTCATTATTTGAAAGTAATTTGTCAACTATTTGCTAAAATAATTTATCATGTAGAAGGCTTTAAAACCCTACATGCTAAATCCTTTATTAGAGATGGAAAACTTAGAATGCGATAGTCTGGATGCCTTAGATGAATACTGGACTGAAGAATACGAACAGGATTATGTAAAACCATCTTCTGATTCTAAATTCAATATTATAGACGCTTTCGATAAAGCGAAAATAATAGCAATCATATTAATAGCATTGATAGCTTTTAATTTTCTCCCGGTAGGCATAAGCAGAGCAAACACAGGCACTTTAAACAATACAACAGATAAATCCGAAACCACGATAAACGTATCTTCATCAGCAGCCAGTGATTATATGACTTCTAATAATGAAAGTAATGTTACGAGTGTAAAGGCGGTAAATGAGCCGCCACAGATTAAGGGTTCTCTAAATGCAGGCGGGTTCGTAAACGAGCCATTTACATGGAATTATTCCTTTTACGTCTCTGATCCAGACGGAGACGAAATAACAGCAACAAGCGATGACCCCCACATCACTTGGGATGGACTTGTTGCCACATTCAATTACTCAGAAGTTGGGGATTACCCCGTGAAGTTAACATTTGTGGATTCTCATGGTGCGAATGTATCTGAAACTGGGATAATAAAAATTGTTGAACGAAGAGAAAATGAATTCATAAGAGCAGCACACGGTGAAGAACTGAAAGATAGCGATGGGCACATAGACGTAGATAAAACAATAGAGGCATTGAAAAATGTTTATGCAAATGCGATTGTTCTTGAATCTGCCTATGATAAGCAGTGGGAAGATATTTTAAATTTCTTGCCCGCAGCGAATGAAAACAATATAAAAGTATTCTTGATTTTGCCTGATGCAAGAACTGGTGTTGGACCCTGTGGATTCTGCGAGCATTGGCGTTGTAACCTGCCAAAACCGTATTGCAAGGATTATGTGAAGTGGATGGAAGTTCTTGCTA
>Ga0190315_1000847_pt1 | contig 13582 bp, 5 predicted proteins | sample 48701101_MG_FD_161673 | JGI IMG/M metagenome (GOLD analysis project Ga0190315, IMG submission 161673) | Hydrothermal vent sediment bacterial communities from Southern Trench, Guaymas Basin, Mexico - 4870-11-0-1_MG | ecosystem: Environmental > Aquatic > Marine > Hydrothermal vents > Sediment ...
CACAAAATACCTTATTCCTCATAATTTAAATAAACAAAATTCGTTAAATTAGGTTAGTCCGCTTGCTTTTGTTGGATAACTTGTAATTATCTAAATCTTATACTACTGATATTAAATGACTTTTGCCATATAAAGTTATAAAAAGTCGCCTAAAGGTTTTAAACTTAGTATAGCATAGTCATTATTATAATTTAAAACACGTATTTGTGGAAGTGGAGACTCACAACGCCCGCCCCACCGTACCTCGCCGCACAAAACCCTTATGGCATAAGGCTGCTTAACTTAATGGCATTGAGGTGAAACCTGGGGGAGGCCGTGCAAGAGGCCCCAACCCCGTAGGGGTTGAATGTTAAGAGCCACTGCTGAAACCTGGGGAAGGGCCGGGGAGGGAGAATTAACAATTAATCATTAATCATTAATCATTAATCATTATTTCCCCCCCTTTCCTCTCCATCAACGGAGAGGGTTAGGCTAAAGGTAGGTGAATTTGTCGATTTTGACGAAATAATCTGCAAATTCATTGTGTTATAACTGAAAGATGAGGGAGTAAAAATGAACTCATATCACTTAAAACGTGTTCCGGCAAGACCGGACACGAATTTGGGGCCACCACCCCAAAAACGACTGCGAAACCCTGTTGCCCGTTGGGTAATGATGGGATTACTCGCGCTCTTATCACTGGGCAGTGTAATGCCTACAGCCAGCTTGGCTGACGAAACCATTGATGTGATGGTGGTGTACACCAAGAGTGCTGCTGCAACCTCATCACAAATCAAAATCGATGGAATCCAAATCGATAATATCGATGAGTTGATTTCACAACTTATTGCTAATACTAACAAGAGCTATAGCAATAGTGGTGTGACTCAACAATTGCGTAAGCCTGTTGTTTACAAGGGACAAGTGTCGCCCTCTTACGATGAAAGCAAACCTTGGGACTCCATTTTGAAGGATCTAAAAGATGACCAGATCGCTTTGGTGGATAAGGATAACCAGATAGTTGGTAATGTCCATGAGCTGCGTGATAGACACAAAGCTGATGTCGTTGTTCTTCTGGTTGACAAGGCAAAAGATTGTGGTAAAGCGTATCAAATGGCGGAAGATGATGGGAAGGAATTTGCAGGTTCGGCTTTCGCTGTTGTCAATGTCAATCAAGGTTGTTTAAAGGGTGGAATGGGGGGCTACGCTTTTGCTCAGCAACTTGGACACCTGATGGGTTGTACAGATGATCAGGGTTATAAGCCCACCGGCTTCACTTGTACCATAATGAAACCACGCAAGGGTTTGTGCGGTTACATAAACCACTGGTCAAATCCGGATAGAAAGTATCTGGGCAATGCCACTGGCGATGCTGATCATAATTGCGCCGCAACCCTCAATAAAACGGCCGAAACGGTAGCCAAGTTCCGCTATCCCAAACCAGGCACCCTCCAATTCAAAACGGTGCCACAGAACGTTGATGAAAACGTCGGAACTGTCACGATAGAAGTCACTCGTACTGATGGAAAAGATGGCAAAGTTTCTGTGGACTTGAAAGATGTGACTTCATCTACGACTAATCCTGCTACATTAGACAGTGATTATACTGTCGATCCATCTCTTTCTACGACCCTAAATTGGGGGGACTGGGATGACAGTAGTCGGTTTGTCAAAGTGTCTATTATTGATGATAGTCTGACGGAAAGAGAAGAAGAGGCCATCAAGTTTGCGTTGTCTAATGTGACGGGTGGTGCTACTTTGGGTCAACAGGATACGACTCAAGTGAACATCAACTATAACCGGCCCGGCACACTGCAATTCAAAACTGGGCAACAGAGCGTTAGTGTTGATGAAGACGAAGGTACTGTCACTTTTGAAGTCACTCGTACTGATGGTAAAATGGGTAAAATTTCTGTGGACTTGAAAGATGTGACTTCATCTACGACTAATCCTGCTACATTAGGCAGTGATTATACTGTGGCTCCATCTCTTTCTACGACCCTAAATTGGGGGGATTGGGATGACAGTAGTCGGTTTGTCAAAGTGTCTATTATTGATGATGTTCTCATGGAAAATACCGAGTCTTTGAAGTTCGCTTTGTCAAGCGTGACAGGTGATGCTACTTTAGGCAAACAGAAAATCCGTGAAGTGATCATCGAAGATGATGATGGCGCAGACGCGGCTTTTGTGATTGATAATACCGGCAGCATGAGTGAAGAAATTGCCGGTACGCGGGAGGCATTGACCAAATACACACAGAAAATTGTGGACAGTGGAATAAAATCACCTCGCATCAACTTTATGACATTTAGAGATGCCCCATACAGTTGGGGGATCACTGATGATCTGGCTACCGTGCAGAATTGGACTAATAGACTGGTTGCCATTGGGGGTGGTGATTGTCCAGAAGGCTCTGTAGAGGCATTGAATCTTGCCGTACTTAATCTAAAACAGCAGGGGAGAATTTTGTTTTTTACAGATGCCTCTGCACATGCCGGACTCAATATTGACGACACAATCGCTAAATTGAAAGCCAAAAGCATACGAGTTGATGCGATGTTGACTGGCGATTGTGTTAATACCAGACGTGCAGATAGAACGGATGCTGAGAATTTATTCTCGGATAACCATGATACCGCTTCCACAACGCGACGTAGTCCTCGTGATGGCCGTGTTAAAAGCGCACGAGAAGTCTTTTCACGTATCGCGTTTGAAACAGGTGGCTCATTTATATTCATGCCAGAAGTGAATGATGGCACCGCATTAAGTGCGACCAAGTTTGAAAATAGCATTTTTAATGTCATGTCAGGTATAAATGAACCGGTCGTGACTGACATTACCCCAAAAATGGCGATACAAGGTAGTACGTTAGAACTGACCATCAATGCCTCAAATGCCAACTTTAATGACTCCAGTTCGGTCAGTTTTGGAAATGGTATTGTGGTTAATGAAGTCAAACTCATCTCGGCCACACAACTCGTGGCTAATGTCACCGTGCCTTCTGGACTAACGCCCGGCTTTTACGATGTGAGCGTGACAACTCGTTTGGGAACCGAGATTGAAACCGCCGAAGGCCGAGGCGCGTTGCAAGTGATCGCCCCCAGAGGCGTGCCTGAAATATTAAGTGTTGTACCCTTCACGGGTATCAAAGGCACCACCGTGACTGTCAAGATATCGGGTTTCGCCACACAGTTTAATGAAACCTCTCAACTCATTTTAAGTCATGGTATGACTGTAAAAGAGTTGACTGTTCACAGTCCAACCTCTATGACGGCCACCATCGACATTACACCAGAAACCAGTGCCAGTTTGCATAGAGTGCTGGTAAAGACGGGTAGCCAACGCGCCGGTAAACTGAATGCCTTTTTGGTTTTGCCAGAAACGGTTACCAAAAGCGCCGTGCCCAAGATTACCGCCCTAACGCCCTCGCGAGGCGCAATCGGAACCCAGTGGGATATTGAAATTGAAGGAACAGCCACGCACTTTCTGACGGAGGAAAGTTTCTTGGAATTCAGCGGTAGTGGGATGAGTGTGTTGTCTTTTGACGTGATAAGTGCCACACGCGCTACCGCCACCATCGCCATTAACAGCGATGCCGCACTGGGTTATCGTGATGTGTTTATCAATACCGGCGATGAAACAGCAGCAATGCTTAATGGCTTTGAAATATTGCAGCAACCGCCGGAAATCACTCAGGTGACTCCAACAGACGGTGCTCGGGGAGAGACGCTGGAGATTGAAATCATTGCGCAACGCTCCCACTTTTTGGCCGGTAAAAGTGTGGCGACGATTGAAGGTACCGATGTCACCGTACTCTCCACCACGGTCATCAGTCCAACCAAAATCATCGCCAAGATACAGGTTGAGGACTCGGCCAAACTGGGTTGGCGTGATGTTTCTGTCACCACCGGATCAGAGATCGCCACCTTGCGTGATGGATTTGAAGCGGCACCGAAAAAAGCCATACTTCAAGAAGAAACGCCGGAAGAATTAAGGGACCTTTACCTGGTAAATGGGCGTGTCGTTGATAAAGACAACAACCCAATTGAGGGAGTCACGTTGCAAGTAGGCGACGAAACCGCAACAACGAATGCGCTCGGCTATTGGGAAATAGTGGGCCTCGTCAAAGGCGAATACAGCGTTGTTGCCAACAAAGAGGGCTACACGTTTGCGCCAACAGACTTTACCCTCGGTGACAGTGACGACTTTATCGTTGAAGTCAAAGTGGAACCCGCTACAACTGGCTTTGAATTTCAGCAAACCTTCGCGAATCACATTGTCGCTGATGGATTTGTGGATAGAGGAGAATGGCGTGCCGCCGACTATGAAGTTGACCGAGGTGGGCCTAGTAATGGGGCCATGTATGCAATGGGGCGACGCAACTACCCAGTCAACGGCTACAAATACCAGGGCTGTTTCCTGTTTTTGTTACACAATATTGAGTTGCTAACAACCCAATATGAGGCCGATTACAATGTCTTTGACATTTACCCGGCTGATGATCCAAACAACCCAACGTTAACAGTGTGGGTTTTCAATGACATAGATAATCCGGCCAATACCGACGCGGATTGGTTAGAACCCGCCGGCTTGTCTGGGGACTATCCAGAAGAATTGGATGATCGTGGTTTCCTCGTCTACAACCACGAGTTGGATGAATATCGTCACTGGCTACCAGAAGACACGGCCCCGGCCGATGGTGTCTATGATTGGAGTTCCTATTGGGGCCTACATGCTCTCGGTGGATTTAACAATTCCGCCTTTGAGAAAGGGCTACCTGAAGCCATCGACAATGACAATGCCTTATACGAAGTCATCTACCGCGCTGGCGACGTTGAAATGTGTCAGGATGGCCCACAATTACTGCTACGACGCACTGTCAAATACCCTGATGAGAGTGGGCCAACTTTTCCGCCCATCACATACTGGGATGATGAGATAGAGATAAACAAACCTCTCTTAGTCACTCTATCTTCTTTCACGGCCGAGGCGGGAGTTGGAACAGTCACGTTGAACTGGGTAACGGATACTGAAGATGATAACGCCGGGTTTATTGTTTGGAGAGGCCAACCCTTAAACGGGGAATGTACGGCTGATCTCAATAATTACACGGACGTTCAACCGATTAGCTCCTTGGTTGATTCTGAAGGCAATGAAGTATCGGGTGCTGCTTACTCTTACGAAGACACAGAGGTGATGTCTGGAGACACAGTCTGTTATGCGCTAGAGTCGCGTGATTTCAGCGATAACAGTACTTACCATCTGAACGCCATCAGAGCCGCTACAGTGCAGTAGTTACTCACCCATCACCCTAGCCCTCTTCCCTCAAGGGGAGAGGGTATTAGAGGGTGGCGGTGAGTACATGACGGAGTACAACGGATTGCGTGGATAAACGAATGAATGGTAGTAGGTAGAGTACAGCGAATTAATTACGGAGTACAGCGAATTACGCGGATAAACGAATTATGATGGAGTACAGCGAAACGCCAAAGTTGTACTAATCCCAAGTATCGTTGTACTAATCCCAAATGTCGTTGTACTAATTCGTTTATCCGCGTAATTCGCTGTACTAATCAATTAGTTGCACTAATCAATTCGTTAATCCGCGTAATTCGTTGTACTCCACGTCATCCGTTGTACTCCACGTCATCCGTTGTACTAATCAACCCGTTGTACTAACTACATATAAACAACCACTCTCAGTAAACAAACCATGTTCCATCAAACCTCTCCAATCATCGTAACCCTATTACTTATTGGCCCCCTTTTATCAAATACCGTCCAAGCCGAAAATCAAGAACCTATCAAAAAAACCCAACCCACAAGACACACCAAACAACCTGACACACTACGAATCGAAATCACCGAAGCCGGCATCTACTGGCTATCCTACCAAGACTTAACCGAAGCAGGACTACAACCACAGTGGATAAATCCTCAGCGACTACAACTCTTTAACCAAGGCAAAGAAATCGCAATCCAAGTCATATCTGATCAACAAGATCAATTCAAGCCAGGCGATTACCTCACCTTTTATGCCGAAGGCCTCAACAACACTTTCACCGACACCAATATCTACTGGCTATATTGGCGAAAAAAAGGCCTTGGCAAAAGAATGGCCCTGACTGACGGCACAGTGACTGGACAAAGCGACAAACGCGAGGCCTTTTATGACCATTTTCACCTTGAGCAAAACAAATTTGACGAGATATGGGAAGGAAGCCCCGACACACAAGACTATTGGTTTTGGCAAAGACTCAATGCATCAGACATCAAAGAATATACCATCACCCTTCCCTCACTGCCCGTCGAACAAACGGATGCCATAGTTCGAGTCGGTTTTCGTGGACGCTCAGCGGTTCCAACGCATCCCGATCACCACACCTTGGTTTACTTGAACGACACCTTAATTGGAGATGAACACTGGGATGGCGACTCCGAGTATGTTCAGGAAATGGTTGCCTCATCAGAACTCTTCAACAAACGCAACACCTTGACGATTGAACTGCCCGGCGACACAGGCGCGATGGTAGATACCGTTTATCTCAACTGGATAGAAATAGACTATTGGCGGCCTTCTGAAGCCGTGGCAGATACTTTAGTAATTAACCCGCCGAGGTTTGCTAACCGAAGTCACGAGCAGAGCGATAACAACCTTGGCACGTTGCCCCAACAAAGTTTGGTACCTACCATGGCAGGAGATGGCCCCATCCAGATAGCGGTAAAAAAGCTAACTCAACCCGACATCCTCATTTATGACATCACCAATCCCACCGACGTTGCCGAAGTCATCAATTTTTCCGTGGAAGCGGAAGGGCGAAACTACAAGGCCGTCTTTGAAGAAACGGTAACTGACACCAAAACGTACTACGTTTCAACGCATAATCAACTCAAGCTGCCACCGAACATCTCACCTTGGAAACCCACCAAACTCAAGAGTTTCAAAAACGGTGCCGACTATATCCTCATTACGGCTCGGGAATTTTTGCCAGCGGTAGAACCATTGTGTGAATTACGCCGCCGACAAGGCTTGCGCGTCAAATCGGTCAGTGTTGAAGACATTTATAACGAATTTAATAACGGCCTATTTGATCCGGCCGCCATTAAGGCCTTTTTAAAATATGCTTATAACAACTGGAGCCGCCCAGCCCCAACTTATGTCTTTTTAGTCGGCGATGCCAGTGTGGATTATCGGGGTTATTTAAACAAAGCCAAAAAGACGAACAAAGTACCAGCCCATCTCTATCTATCGGTTGGCGCAAAACCGCTCCTAATCCCGGAAGACAACTGGTATGTCGATGTTCGGGAGGGCTATCTAGGTAATTACATTTTACCGGAAATGATGATTGGGCGAATACCCGGCGATACGCCAGAAACGGTGGCTAAAATCATTGACAAAATCATCCGTTTTGAACACTCCACATCCGAGAGTCCTCAGAAAGTTTTGCTGATATCGGATACAGGGCGAAACGAAGAAGCGTTGAATGACAGTCTGATTGAGTATTTGCCGTTGGGATTCAATGTAGACAAGATTTACTTGCGATCATATTTACAAAACGTGGAAACAGACGAACAGAAAAACAATCAGATAGCGAACGCGACTAAGGACATTATTGCAAGCATCAACGACGGTGCGATGATTACCAACTATGCCGGGCACGGTGTTGTGGACAGATGGAGTCAATCGAAAGGCTTGTTTAAACCCTCAAATGTTCATAGCCTGAAAAATCAACACAACTTAACCTTTGTACTCGCGCTAACTTGTATCAACGGCCTTTTCACAAAACCGTCGAAATACGCCCTAGCCGAAGAATTTATTCTGGCGACAGGCGGCGCGATTGGTGTTTTATCATCCAGTGGTTTGACTTACACCATAGAAAACGAAGCCTTATCGCGTGAAGTTTTTGCAATGATATTTGAACAAGGCTATGAAACCCTAGGCGAGATCACCACGCAAGCCAAAATAGCCGCTTATAACAAAGGGATTTCAACCGGCGTGATTCGATCATTTATTCTGTTCGGCGATCCGGCGGCAAGACTAAAAGACTGGTGAGAAATGCGAATATCTCGCGATCAACTGAAAAATGAAAAATGAACAAAGACTTATAAAATAACATAAAATCACTTTCAATCAAGACGTTTTTATAAGTCATTTATTTTTTAAGATTCAATTCAACCCTTAATTCGCATGGGAAATAGAAATCATAAGTCTTTGAGACATCGGATTTTTTAAAAAAGGATTTCTCTGTGAAACTCCGTGTAACTCCGTGTCTCCGTGTTGAATAATTACCCGTTTAGTACAGCGAATTACGTGATGGAGTACAGCGAATTGTGGAGTACAGCGAATTACGCGGATAAACGAATGAATGATGGAGTACAACGAAACTTCGTTCTGGAACGCCAAAGTTGTACTAATCCCAAGTATCGTTGTACTAATCCCAAATGTCGTTGTACTAATTCGTTAATCCGCGCTTGTGTCGCTGTACTCGCTATACTTAAATTAAGCAATAAAACACCTATAAAAAATAGGGATAATGAAGCACAATTGTGGGCCATGTCTTAATTTGAAAACTTCCAAAACGTTTTATGGCCCCCAAATCCCCGGTATCTTTCTGAATGACTTAACTTTTAAAAGTTTAGTACAACTAATTACGCGGATAAACGAATTATACTGCAAACGGTTATGAGCCACAAAAGTGAATAGCGCCAACCCTGAAGGGGTTGAATGTGAATAGCCACAGGTGCAACCTGTGGAAAAGGTGTTTGGTATGCCCCAACCCTGAAGGGGTTGAATGTGAATAGCCACAGGTGCAACCTGTGGGAAATGTGCCCCCGAGGTGCCAACCCCGATAGGGGTTGAATGTGAACCCATTGATAGCTGATAACTGAATCTTTCTGAGATTGGGAGTTTGTCCCATTTTTGGCAGAATTTACCTGACAATTTCCCATCTGTCTAGGTACTTTCTCTGGTAGTCTTACTACCTATCAGTTTTGAAATCTTCAACACAGAGACACGGAGTTACACGGAGTTTCACAGAGAATTCCTTTGACTTTATGACTCTGTGATACTCTGTGGTACTCCGTGAACTCTGTGTTGAAAAAGAAATGTACATTCGCCTAGTTTATCCTGCACGCCCTTGATGACGGCATGAACCAAAAGGCTTTGGGGGCCAGTTGCCCGGATGACACGACAAGGGTTTTGGACAGATAGGCAGAACGTACATATGGCCGTGAATAATGAAATAAGAGATTGAATTAGCAAGCTTTATTTATGATGACAAACTCAAACATTAAACTTAAAAAATCCGTTTATTTCGCGTATCCGTTGTACTATCAGTCTAGACGGAACGTACCGCGGCATGCTCATAGAAAAGCATAAGACGGTAACGAAAAGACGCATTTACCAAAGGCACTCAACAAAATGCGTAGAACCTTTGGAAGAATGATTTAGCAATCCGCCTAAAAGCGAGGCTCCTAAAACAGGCTTGTCGGCATTACCGATGACATGCTATGCCACAAAAGTGTTACAAACATCGAGATGATCTGCGACAAAAACGTACTCGAAATGTACATTCACTTAGTTTATCCTGCGCGCCCTTGACGACGGCCGTCTAAGAATGCTTTGGAGTATGCCGCCGTGGTGCCTTGAGACGAAAAATGACATCTCACGTCTCTGAAACTTAATAACAAAGACTCAACTCGCGTCGAATGATTATTTCATTTGATTGATGAGCGGTTTTATCGCAAATCAGGTTTGGTTTATTCCTTACCATAATTAATCCCTGTCGTTCTTACTATTTAAGTTGCGCTACCCTGTAAGTAATTGTAATCAATCATCATTGGTTAAAAATCTTCTTTAATCGGAGAATACACCATGAACAGTCAATTTAGCAAAAAGGGGCTAATGATAGCCCTGAGTGCTGGTGCTTTTGCGTTGGCAGCCCCGCTGACGCTAGCGGCTAATGTTGTAAACATAGATGCACGCAGTAATTGCGGAACTAATCCAACAGCAGCTAATCCAGTCGAAGTCTCTCTCAATGCCGGAAAATGGCTCCTGACACCTACAAACCCAAGTATCGATCCAGAAGCGAATTTCACAGCTTGGAGTGCTTGGGGCGATAACAGATCATTTAATGCAGTGCGGTTCAGCTCAATGAATGGCGTTGGCACGTTGGGTACTGGGGATGTTTTTCCAGATGCCCAATCAGCATTTGATGCTCAGGGCAATCTGCCAGTTGAACTTGAGTTAACTGCCCCAGATACTGTAAAATTATACAGTTATGATAATTATTGTTCTGATAATTCAGGGGGGATTTCAATCAGGATAGAGAAAATTCCCCCGCTCCTAGCAGCCGGCATTAACTTAACCGCCACGGTAAATGGGAACGGAGTAGACTTAACCTTAACCACCTCTGCTGAACCCGATACGGCACTACTGAGCATCCTCCGTAGCGAAAAGCTTGAGAATGGTGGAACGAAGATAAAGGTGGTGTGTGAGTTTCACAGTGGAGGTTCCCCATACACCTGCACAGACACCGTTGTAGGAGACACTTACCGAGTATTAGAAACCGAATATGATGGTGATATCATTGTTTACGATGAAGTGACACCGAAGTAATCACAGCAGTAGTGGGAACGTCTTGCAGACGCGCCAGCGTCTTGGTTCTGCACGACACCGGCGCGTTTAAAATCCCACGCCAGCACGCTTGTCCTTAGACATAACTTATTAAACAATTGATTTTTATGGCTTTTAAAGAATAGGCTCCCCGTTGGGGAGCCATTAGAAATATCCATTTCTGAAAGCAAAGCTTCTCTTCGATTCGAGTATCCTAAGTACTTATCAGGAATGTACCCAGTATCCAAAAGAGTTATGTATAACGATGAGCGCCAACGCGTAGGAACCATAGGTAGCAATGCTAGGGTAGGTAAAACACACAGAAACCCATCATACGTTACAACATTGGAGAATAATCTCATGAAATATAAAACTTTCGTAGGTGTAATCGCAATATCAGTAGGGGTGCTGGCGGCTCCGCCAACATTCGCGGATTTGAGTGATGGATTAGTGGCTCATTATGAGTTTGAAGGTAATACCGATGACTCAAGCGGGAATGAGCATCATGGAGTGCCTGATACAGAATTGCCTGGTTTTGTAGAAGGACACATAGGTTTAGCCGGGGATTTTAATGGTAAAGATGCCGCATTACGGGTAACACCGACTTCATTACTTCAACCCACTCACTCAGTTACAGTATCCGCGTGGATAAAAATGCGTTCCATACCAAAAGATTGGTCGCATAACAAGATTGTATCAAGTTCCCGCAGTCCTGCGCCCTATGGTGGCTATTGGTTAGATATTGTTCCACAAGCCGGGCAACAACACGGTCTCCTTCAGGCACGTTTTGTTGCTAACACTAATACACATGAGGGCGTAATTGGTGCGACAAAGCTCAAATTGAATCAGTGGCATCATGTTGTAGGAATGTATGATGGTAAAACTCGTTATATTTTTCTTGACGGAAAACTTGACGGAACGACACCTGCTGGTACCAGCATTTATTATCAGTCAAATAGCCAGTTTTGGCTTGGCAAATGGCATGATGGAATTTTTGATGGTCAAATTGATGATGCCCGTATTTACAATAGGGCCTTATCCGAATGCGAAATCCAATCGCTTTACACTGGCGAAGATGAATGCGGGGTTTGTGTGCTTGATTTTGCGGAGGTTGATCCCCCTATCAGTTATGACGGCTATCCAGGCTACTTTAACGAAGATGGGTTCCATGTCCATACCGTTAAAGAGGCGTGGGAGCCTGTCGTTATAGATAGATTCCTTAGTTGCTATGAGAGGAAGTCTCGTCAAGCCTGTGAAGCAACCGTAGTGACTACAAAGCACATTTGGTATCCCGTACCAGATGGGCAAGACGCGGAAGTCACAAGCGCACACTGGTTCGAGGAGGCCGAGAGTTGTGCCCAGTTAAGGAGAATGGGGATTCTTCCACGAGAGGTAAAACTCCTAGCAACCGGCGTGAACTTAACCGCCACGGTAAATGGGAACGGAGTAGACTTAACCTTAACCACCTCTGCTGAACCCGATACGGCAGCACTGAGCATCGTCCGTGGCGAAAAGCTTGAGAATGGCGGAACGAAGATAAATGTGGTGTGTGAGTTTCACAGTGGAGGTTCCCCATACACCTGCACAGACACCGTTGTAGGAGACAATTACCGAGTATTAGAAACCGAATATGATGGTGATCTCATTGTTTACGACGAAGTGACACCGAAGTAATCACAGCAAGCGGTATCCTCAAGAAAAACGATCATGACGGGTTGTTGATTTAGGACAATTAAAATAAAATAGCTTCATAGTATTTTGCTACGGAGCTATTTTTTTGCATGGCGATAGCACCTTGTGGGGCGCATTCCCAAAAAAAGGGCCATTATCAATCATACCTTAGTACAACGGATACACGTTCCGAAACGGATAAGACTTTCCTAGCTTACCACCTATCAGTTTTCAAAAATCGGTACTTTGATTTTAAATTACGTCAAATCAAAGTTATAAAGTGTGCGTTGGCATGTTGATGTCGCCCATTTATAAACTGATAGGTGATAAGGCTTTCCTAGAGATTTTCCGGTTGGCGTTTCCTAGATTAGAGCGATCGCGTTCATGGCCCCAAAAGTGTCGCCGCCGCGATGAAGGGTAGCCTTTTTATCCGTTTATTTCGCGTATCCGTTGTACTATCCGTGAAAATGAGAATGCACCCCACCTTCTGTACAATTGAATTAACCAAAATCGTACTTATAATTAATCTAATCTTGTCATTTTTCATTAACATTTTCATTTTTCATTTTTCATTTTTCATTAAAAAAACAGGGCACTTCGGTGATAGGAATGAAAAAAAACCATCTATTATTATCTTTCTGCCTCTCCGTATTGATAACAATACCGCCCCTAGCCACTGCCCAGAGCCTTGGCACCCATTGTTGGCAACAAGCGCCCTTTGCTCACATTCTCTGTTTTGACGTGAATGATGTCAATGGACGATATTTTTCCATTGTGGGCGAAAATATTGTTGAAGGTGCCAGTTACCCGGTTGACGGTTCAGCGTTATTTGATAACAATCATAACGTATTTCGCCTGTCATTTACCCAAAATCTGGGCGGTACTTTTGTGTTTGAGAATGCCGTTACGATTGATCCAACAACGTTAAGTGGCACTTGGACGGATGATGGCGGCAACTCCGGCGAGTTTCAGTATCTTGGGATGGGGCCGCTTGATCCTGAAAAAATTAAAGCCATTACGACGCGCCGCGGCAAGAAAGTACGCTCAGTACAACGGCGCAAGCGCGGATAAGCGAATTGGGGGCCGGATATTAGTACAACTAATTACGCTTATTTAGTACAGCGAATTACGCGGATAAGCGAATTGGGGGCCGGATATTCGTGCAACTAATTACGCTTATTTAGTACAACTAATTACGCTTATTTGGTACAACTAATTACGCTTATTTAGTACAGCGAATTACGCGGATAAGCGAATTGGGGGCCGGATATTCGTGCAACTAATTACGCTTATTTAGTACAACTAATTACGCTGATT
>Ga0190315_1000850_pt1 | contig 13534 bp, 4 predicted proteins | sample 48701101_MG_FD_161673 | JGI IMG/M metagenome (GOLD analysis project Ga0190315, IMG submission 161673) | Hydrothermal vent sediment bacterial communities from Southern Trench, Guaymas Basin, Mexico - 4870-11-0-1_MG | ecosystem: Environmental > Aquatic > Marine > Hydrothermal vents > Sediment ...
AACCCCTTCAGGGTTGAGGCTTTAACACATACATTACCACAGGTTTTCCTTAAGGCTATTCATATTCAACCCCTTCAGGGTTGAGGCTTTAACACATACGTTACCACAGGTTTCACCTGTGGCTATTCATATTCAACCCCTTCAGGGTTGAGGCTTTAACACATACATTACCACAGGTTTTCCTTAAGGCTATTCATATTCAACCCCTTTGGGGTTGGCACGTATACGGCACCTTTACCACAGGTTTTCCTTAAGGCTATTCATTTTTGTCATGTCGAACGAAGCGCTAACAATGGAGCCATGAAAACCAGATTTCGTCTCTGTAGAAATGACAAAAGCGCAATTTTTGATAGTGTAAAGTATACTTAAAAATAGGGCAAGCCGATTTTTTGGAAAAGTCGGATTTCTAACGGATTCAAAACAAAGGAAATTTATAATGAACGAAGCTATTGCATTAGTTGGTATGGCTTGTCGTTATCCAGATGCTGATAATCCTAAAGCACTGTGGGAAAATGTATTGGCTAAACGACGGGCTTTTCGCCGATTACCCTCTGAAAGATTAAATTTAGCGGACTATTTTTCCGAAGATCATACTATGCCGGATGCTATTTCTTGTAATCAAGCTGCTGTTATTGAAGGATACGAATTTGATCGAGTTAAATATCGGGTTGCCGGTGGCACTTATCGTAGTACTGATTTAACGCATTGGCTTGCGTTGGATGTTGCAGCCCAAGCTTTAGAAGATGCCGGTTTTCCTGAGGGTAAGGGTTTGTCGAAAGAAAGTACTAGCGTCCTTGTAGGTAATACGCTCACCGGTGAATTTTCTCGTGCCGCGTTGATGCGCTTGCGTTGGCCTTTTGTGCGTCGTATGGTGGATGCGGAGTTGCGAAAGCAAGGCTGGAATACGGCGCGTATAAACGCTTTTCTTATTGATTTAGAAGTCAATTATAAGAAACCGTTTGAGCCAGTGGGGGAAGAAACCCTCGCCGGCGGCCTTTCTAATACGATTGCTGGTCGTATTTGTAACCACTTCGATTTTAAGGGTGGCGGTTATACTTTAGATGGCGCGTGTAGTTCTTCATTGATTGCTGTGGCTAATGCGTGTACTTCATTGGTTGCCGGCGATGTGGATACGGTTGTGGTGGGCGGTGTGGATTTAAGTCTTGATCCGTTTGAATTAATAGGCTTTTCTAAAATGGGGGCCTTAGCACATTCGGAGATGCGCGTTTATGATGTTGATCCTAATGGCTTTTTGCCGGGCGAAGGCTGTGGTTTTGTGGTACTGATGCGCTCTGATGATGCGCTCGCGTGTGGGGCGCGTTGTTATGCCTTGATTCGGGGATGGGGCCTTTCGTCGGATGGGAGCGGGGGTATTACACGTCCAGAAGAAAGCGGCCAGCGTCTTGCCTTGGAACGTGCCTACCAACGCGCTGGTTATGGTATTGATACTGTGCCTTTGTTTGAAGGACACGGAACGGGCACGCCTGTTGGAGATGAGGTTGAACTTCGCACTCTCACGACGACTCGTCTTATGGCTGATCCTAATGCGCGGCCCGCTGTCGTCGGTTCTATCAAGGCTAATATTGGTCATACTAAGGCGGCTGCTGGGGTAGCTGGGTTGTTGAAGGCCGTGATGGCAGTGCATCATCAGATTTTACCCCCGGCTACCGGGTTTAATTCTCCCCATCCGCTGCTGAAAAGCGAAAACGCTAATCTACGGCTGTTGTCTAAAGGTGAAGCTTGGCCCGACTTTTTGCCGTTGCGAGCCGGGGTGAGTTCTTTTGGCTTTGGTGGTATTAATGTGCATTTAGCCATTGAAGGTGCTAATAATGCTGTTCGCCGTTCTAAACTGATGCCAACGGAGCAGAAGTTGTTAGCCAGTCCGCAGGATTGTGAACTTTTTTTACTCAGTGCTGAGGATATTTCTTCGCTTTTGGCGCAGTTGCGACAATTGGCTGAGATTGCGCCCCGGCTGTCGTTGGGAGAATTGACTGATTTAGCGGCGATGTTGGCGCGTCGGGTGGGTGAGAAAGAGTTTGTCAGAGCGGCGGTGGTAGCAGCTACGCCGGTTCAACTTGCTGAACGGATTACGCGTTTGTCTGCTAAAGTGGCCGACGGTGAACAGCAAGTCTTTGAAATTAAAGAAGGTATTTTTTTAGGTTGCCCTCACCCTGGCCCTCGGAGAGAGGAACTGGGCCGTCATCCCGGCACTCGGAGAAAGGAAGAGGAAGTAGGTTCTCACCCTGGCCCTCAGAAAGAGGGAGAGGAACTGGGCCGTCACCCCGGCCCTCAGAGAAAGGAAGATGAACTGGGCCGTCACCCTGGCCCTCAAAGAGAGGGAGAGCGCCTTCAAGGGCAAGGGCGTATTACTCTACTATTTCCGGGGCAAGCGTCGCCGGTACGGTTGAAGGGTGGTGCGTGGGCGCGGCGTTTTTCAAAGGTACAAACACTTTATGAACCGGCTTCAGTGCCAGCGCAAGAAGATTCAAATTCAACGGAAAAATTCGTTTATCCCCGTAATTCGTTGTACTCGCCACTACAAGACAATTTGAATTCAACGGCGATAGCACAACCGGCGATTATCACGGCCGAATTGGCCGGGTTGCAAATATTAACATCCCTTGGTGTGCAAGGACAGTTAGCACTAGGGCACAGCGTGGGAGAGTTTGCCGCACTTCATTGGGCTGGTGCAATGGATGAGGCTACCTTGTTAGAAGTCGCAAAGGTACGTGGACGTGCCATGACAGATACAGCAGGGCCTCTTGGTGCTATGCTAAGTCTCGCGGTTGACGGAGATAAGGCGGAAATGCTGTGTGCGAATCTGGATGATGTTAATATCGCCTGTTTCAACAGCCCGGAACAGACGGTGATTTCAGGGCCAGTTGAAGCAATAGAAAGAGTAAAACAGCAGACACAAGCTCAAGGCATTAAAGCCACTCGTTTACCGGTGTCTCACGGCTTTCATTCCAAACTGATGATACCCGCAGCTAAGGTACTGGCGGCCCATTTAGCAGAAACGACATTGCAGCCATTACAGCGGCGCGTTATATCAACCATTAGCGGTGCCGAGTTGGAGCCAGAGGCCGATTTAAGAACACGACTTAAAGAGCAAATGACTCATCCCGTTCGTTTTACGGAGGCACTTGATGTCGCTTTGCAAGAGACGGATTTGTTTATTGAAACCGGCCCCGGGCAAGTGTTGACAGAACTTGTTCGTCAAATGACGGATGTGCCAGTCATTGCGCTAGACGCTGTGGGCCCTGCTTTACAAGGCCTTTTAACAGCGATTGGCGCGGCCTACGTGATGGGCGCACCGATTAATCGTGAAGCCCTGTTTGCAGATCGCTTCGTTCGCCCTTTTTCATTGGACTGGCAACCCAAGTTTTTCGCCAATCCTTGCGAGTTAGCGCCACAGCTTGAAACCTCAGAGATTTTAGAAACCGCCAAATTAAAAACTGCCGAGGTTTTAGAAAGCTCGGCGGTTTCAGAAAGTGCCGACATTTCAGAAACCGCCAAGCTTTTGGACACTCAAGAAGTTAATGTACTAGAACGTCTTCGCCGCCGAATCGCAGAGCGTGCCGATTTTCCGCTCAGTACTATACATAATAATAGCCGCCCACTGGCTGATTTACACCTGAGCTCTATCAGTGTCGGCCAAATCGTCATTGAGGTTGGACAACAAATCGGTTTACAAGCACCGGCCGATCCAACCGCTTACGCCGATGCAACCCTAGAAGAGATTGCTCGTGCGATGGAAGAACGAGTTTCTAACGGTGAAGTTGAGGCCTCGCCGTCGTCAGCCTTACCGGCGGGTATAGAAGCTTGGATACGTGCCTTTGCCGTTGAATGGGTTGAACGCCCGATACGCAAAAACGTTTTAGTACCAAAAGGTTATGGCGGTTGGCAAGTGTTTGGCGATTCTGCTGATCCTTTGAAAAGGCCGCTTGAGCAACGCTTAAACGAATGGGGCGGTGGCGGTGTTGTTTTGTGTTTACCAGAAAAAGTGAATGAAAACCATGTCGGCATGATGCTTGACGCGGCAAAGGCCGTGTTAGAGACTGAACGACGTTATTTTGTGTTGGTACAATACCGTATCGGAGCGGCGGCTTTTGCTCGTACTCTGCACCGTGAACACCCTAATATCACTCTTTGTGTGCTCACACTGCCACTCGTCTATAGTCAATCACCGGGAGACACGTTTGAAAAGTTGATTTCGGACAATAAAGCGGTTGAACGTGTCTTAGCAGAAGTACAAATCGCTAATGGCTATCACGAAGTACGCTATGATGCCGAAGGCATTCGCCGTGAGCGAGTCCTAAAACCCTTGGTGCCTGAATACAAAGTGCCGCTGGCGCAGCGCGTTGTGCTAACAGCCGACGATATCCTGCTCGTCACCGGCGGTGGCAAGGGCATTACCGCCGAATGCGCGGCCGCGTTAGCGCAAGATAGTGGTGTGCGTTTAGTCTTATTAGGTAGGGCTTCGCCAGAAAAAGACGCTGAACTTTCCGGGAATTTGGCCCGTCTCCAGACGAAGGCGGTAAATTTCAAGTATTTTCAAACAGATATAACAGATGCCGAGGCCGTCAACGCAACGGTCGCTGAGATTGTGCGTGAATGGGGGCCAATCACTGCAATACTACATGGTGCTGGCGCAAACCAACCCAAGTTGCTCCGCAATCTTGATGAAACAGCTTTCCAGCGCACTTTAGCACCGAAGGTGGGCGGACTGCGTCATATGTTGGCGGCGATTGAGCCAAAGCATTTACGTTTACTGGTGAGTTTCGGTTCTATTATTGCCACTACCGGGATGCCGGGAGAGGCCGATTATGCGGTGGCGAATGAATGGTTGGCCGCCATGACGGCCGCTTTCCAAAACGATCATCCAGATTGCCGCTGTTTGACGTTAGAATGGTCAGTTTGGTCAGGTGTTGGTATGGGTAGACGCTTGGGCAGTGATGAAATTCTCGCTCAGCAAGGTATTACGCCTATTTCGCCCGATGTCGGTGTAGCACTATTTCGTCAACTACTCTCCCTCTCCTCTTGGGAAAGGGCAGGAAAAAGGGCCGTGGAGAGGGCCGTGGAGAAGGCCAAACTAACAACCGTTGTGGTGACTGGCCGTATGCCAGATGTGCCTACTTTGCGTATTGAGCGCCCAGATATGCCTTTTTTGCGGTTTCTGGAACAGCCCCGGGTTTATTATCCAGGCATTGAGTTGGTGGTAAACGTTGAAATGTCCCTGATTTCTGATCCTTATCTTAATGATCATATCTATAAGGGAGAACGGCTATTGCCGGCGGTGATGGGTTTGGAGGCGATGGCGCAGGTGGCTTCGGCCGCGTTGGGTGTTGAAGCCGTTCCCGTTTTTGAGAAGGTTGAGTTTTCTCGCCCGGTGGTGGTTGAAGAGACGCGATCAGAAACGGTGCAAATAGCCGCGCTTGTCCAAACTGATGGCACAGTAGATATCGCACTGCGTTGTGCCCAAACGGGCTTTAAAGTCGATCATTTTCGGGCGCGTTGTAGGTTTAGCCATCTCCCTGGCCCTCAAAGAGAGGAAGTTAGCCCACACCCTGGCCCCCAAAGAGAGGCAGATGACAGTTCGCCGGCAATTACTAGTCAAGCTGGCCCTCACCCTGGCCCCCAAAGAGAGGCAGATGACAGTTCGCCGGCCGTTACTATTCAAGTTGGCCCTCACCCTGGCCCCCAAAGAGAGGAAGTTAGCCCACACCCTGGCCCCCAAAGAGAGGCAGATGACAGTTCGCCGGCAGTTACACTTCAAGTAACTGATATAGAAACAGAAAATGTGAATATTGCACCGGAACAGGACTTATATGGTAGTCTGCTATTCCAAGAACGGCGTTTTAAACGTCTCCGTGCCTATCGTCATATCGAGGCAACCCAATGTCTAGGCGAGATTGCGGTTGATGATTCTCAACCTTGGTTTGGACGTTATTTATCACCAACATTGATCTTAGGCGATCCGGGTTCACGGGATGCAACGATTCATGCTATCCAAGTCTGCATGCCTCATGCCCAGTTGTTGCCCATTCGCATAGACAGATTAAACATTGTTAATGCTCATATCCAAGGGCCGTGGACAGTATCCGCTAAGGAGCGTTGGCGTAAAGATGATTTATTCTGCTATGATTTGACGGTTTGGGGACAAAATGGCGAATTACGGGAAACGTGGGAAGGGCTGCATTTGCAGAACGTTTCCCCAATTACATGGCAACAAGGATGGCTAGAACCTTTACTGGCTCCGTACATTGAGCGCCGCGTCCAAGAACTGATACCAAACGCGTCGCTACGTGTCGCCACGCGCCATGAAATTACTGAACCGCGACGTACTCGCAGTGAAAAGGCCATCAGAAAGTGCTTGGGTGTGGAGACTGAATTGGTATGGCGGCCGGATGGCAAACCAGAAGTGCCCAATTCAGACAAAAGCGTATCGACAGCCCATGCCGGTGATTTGACGTTAGCAGTAGCAGGGCCGATGTTAGTGGCTTGCGATTTAGAGCCAGTTGTCAAGCGTGAGGATCAAGTTTGGCGTGATTTGTTAGGCATTCACCGAGATTTGGTGGAGATAATTGCTCATGAGGCGGGAGAAGATAATGATAAGGCCGCTACGCGAATATGGACAGCGCGGGAATGCCTGAAAAAAGCCGGCGCTCTTTTAGATACGCCCTTAACTTTGAAGTCTAGTGAAAAAACGGGTTGGATTTTGCTGGGCGCCGGGGAGATGACTATTGTCTCGTCGGTGGTTTCGGTGAAAATGAGTGACACGCCGCTGGCGCTGGCTGTATTATACAAATAGTACAACGGATGACGCGGATAAGCGGATTACGGAGTACAGCGGATGACGCGGATTAGTACAACGAATGACGCGGATTAGTACAGCGAATTACGCGGATTAGTACAGCGAATTACGCGGATAAGCGAATTGGTGAGTACAGCTAATTACGCTCGGTACTTACTTTTGTAATTCGCTGTACTTACTCCGCGTAATTCTTAATTCGTTTATCCGCGCAATTCGCTGTACTTACTCCGCGCAATTCGCTGTACTTACTCCGCGCAATTCGCTGTACTAAACTGAGCGCAATTAGCTGTACTCAGCGTAATTACTTCATTTTTCATTTTTCATTTTTCATTTTTCATTATGTACTACGAATGGCACCATATCATAACCTTTGAAGAAACCAATTTAGTAGGCAACGTTTACTATGCTAACCACATTCGTTGGCAAGGCAGTTGCCGGGAAATGTTTTTAAGAGATCATGCACCCGACGTATTAGAACAACTCTATAAAGATTTAGTCATGGTAACAACGCGCGTCTCTTGCGAATACTTTAATGAGTTATTCGCTTTTGATGAAGTGATTGTGCGTATGCGAGCCGGGGCAGTCACAGAAAGCCGCGTGACGATGTTATTTGACTATTTTCGCAAAACGGTTGAGGGCGAAGAACTCATTGCGCGAGGCGAGCAACAAGCGGCTTGTATGCTGAAGAAAAATGGGGCAACGGTACCAACACCAGTGCCAAAATCATTGCGCGATGCGCTCAATCCCTATCTATCCGACTGAAAATGAGAAATCCTATTTTTCCAAACGTTCGTAGTTTCGTAGTAGGCGATTTATCGCCTTCGTCTACTGGCGTTTTTTCAAACAATACTGGGTTTCAAATAGCCGATTTATTTATGCACACAAGTAAGTACCCAAGCCGAAATTAAGGGTTAAAATGAATCTTATAAAATCAATAACTTATAAAAACATCTTCAGTGAAAGTCATTTATAAGTCTTTGTTCATTCTACCTTTTTCATTTTTATATCGATAGTTTCAAATAGCCGATTATTTATGCACACAAGTAAGTACCCAAGCCGAAATTTTTCCGAGAGACACTGGCGTTTTTTCAAACAATACTGGGTTTCAAATAGCCGATTATTTATGCACAAGTAAGTACCCAAGCCGAAATTTTTCCGAGAGACACTGGCGTTTTTTCAAACAATACTGGGTTTCAAATAGCCGATTTATTTATGCACACAAGTAAGTACCCAAGCCGAAATTAAGGGTTAAAATGAATCTTATAAAATCAATAACTTATAAAAACATCTTCAGTGAAAGTCATTTATAAGTCTTTGTTCATTCTACCTTTTTCATTTTTATATCGATATTCGCATTACTGGGTTTCAAATACCCGATTATTTATGCACAGGTACTTAGTAGGTCATTTATCGCCATCATCTACGTCTTCTGAGATTGGGAGTTTGTCCCATTTTTGGCCGTGTTTACCGGACAATTTCCCATCAGTCCAAGTACTTTCTCTGGTAGTCTTACCACCCATCAGTTTTGAAATATTCAACACAGAGACACGGAGTTACACGGAGTTTCACAGAGAATTCCTTTGACTTTATGACTCTGTGATACTCTGTGGTACTCCGTGAACTCTGTGTTGAAAAAGAAATGCACATTCGCCTAGTTTATCCTGCTCGCCCTTGATGACGGCGGGCACCAAAAGGCTTTTGGGGGCCAGTTACCCGGATGTCAAGAAACAAATTTATATTTAGCCATTTATTTCAAAATATTACAGTGTTACAAACTTGATACTCAGAAGAGACAAAAATGGACTAGAAATGTACATTCGCCTCTTTATTAGGGGCCAGTTGCCCGGATGTCAAGAAACGAATTTATAATTAGCCATTTATTTCAAAATATTACAGTGTTACAAACTTGATACTCAGATGAGACAAAAATGGACTAGAAATGCACATTCGCCTAGTTTATCCTGCACGCCCTTGATGACGGCATGAACCAAAAGGCTTTGGGGGCCGGCCGCCCGGATGGAACGACAAGGGTTTTGGACAACGGAACGTACCGCTGCGTGCTCAGAGAAAAACATAAGACGGCAACTTTTCAAAAAACCCTTGACTTATATTTTTAGACAATAGATACTAGCAAAGTTGCACTTGAAAACATAACAGATCACTGAAACAGCCAACAGCTAAAGCAGTTGTCTAAAAGCTAAAGTAGGCTAAAGCCTACTAACTCAGTGCCCTGATACGTACTTAAGCTGTTAGACAACGGCTTTAGCCGTTGGCTAAGAAAAAGAAATGCACATTCGCCTAGTTTATCCTGCACGCCCTTGATAACGGCGGGCACCAAAAGGCTTTTGGGGGCCAGTTACCCGGATGAAACAACAAGGGTTTTGGACAACGAAACGTACCGCTGCGTGCTGAGAGAAAAGCATAAGACGGCAAGTTTAAAAAAACCCTTGACTTAGATTTTTATACAAGAGATAATAGAAAACTTGCACGGAAAAACCTAACTGATAACTAATAACTAATGACTGATAACGGATGAGATTGGGAGTCTGTCCCATTTTTGGCCGTTGTTACCGGACATTTTCCCATCTGCTAAATTATAGACTTATGTAATCTATTAGCATTTTTCATTTTTCATTACTTATGTAAACTATTAGCATTTTTCATTATTCATTTTGTTGACGGAAGAGAATAAAAATTATGATGATGAGACTTAAAAGTATTTTGGGTAGTGCGATTACCCAAAAAAAGTCCGTTGGTTTTAACAATCAAAAAAGGTAGATTCAATCATGAAGATGAAGAAAATGAAGAAAATTGCAGCAGCAGTCTCATTGGCTTGTGCAGGATTGACTATGTCTCCGGCGACGTGGGCTGCGGGATTTTCTGGCGCGGGCGTAGATAACGTGAAATCCTTGGCGCAATTCAAGATCACGTTCACCAAGAAATTTGCCGTCTATCTGCGGGATAACAAAAATGCCCCGTTTTGCAAGGGTTACAAGGTTGAGAATTGTCCCGCATCCGCTCGCGAATTTACCAGCCAGATGCTGTACGAGCCTAACACCAAAGTCGGCAGAAGTGGGCCACACCGTGATGGAGACATGGTGGATGAGCAGTTGGGAGCAGATATCTGCAAAGATGGCAACACCACTTCTTGTAAAGGTTTCTTCTCATGGACAGACGAACCGATTCTTGATGCCCATTTCCAGTGGAAAGACAAGGGCTATCATAACGATAAAAGCCCTTTTGATGAAGGCCCCACGGGCAGGGAAGAAATCCACACTCAGGTTGTGTCTTTTGAGATAAAACCTTTGAAGGGTGGGCCTTCTAAAAATGCGGTCAGAGCGGGTGCTAAAGCACCTTGTCAGGCCAGAAGTTTGGGAGAAGTCGAGTCGCTGAATGGTGACGGGTTTCCGGCCGAAAGTTTCTTCCAGATGTATGTCGATGTCGATGTTGACTTCGACAATAATGGCTCAGTAGATATGGTTTTTTTCAATCAGGCTGGTGTCGGTAACACGATTTTGGGCGGTGATCCGCTGATTATTGAAGCGACTGGCTTAAAGAATTTTCCCCCGAAAGTGATTTACCAGCACACGGGTAGGACAGCTGATAAAGTCGCACCCAAGCTTTACTTGGGGCAGACAAACCGAGCAAGAAGTGGAGAAGAGCCAAAAAATTGTGACATGGCATCCGATCCAAACAACGAGCGCTACGATGGCGCCAATCAACATGTCGGCTGGATCCGAATTGCGACTCATGGCATAGGCTTTGGCAAGTTGAACACCAGGGCTAGTACGAGAGACGGCGCAACACCGGATCAATGCCGGGTGGGCGAAGATGACATCGCCTGTTTTACTAGGAATTTCAAAAGCTTGCCAATGGCCCCGATACCTGAAAAAGAAGATGGGCCTTTCCCAACCACTCCAAGGCTAGTCGAACTTGACTCTGTCATGGCGTTGGCTGCCGGTGGAAACGTTGCTCTAGGGTGGACAACGGCTTCTGAAATAGGCAATGCCGGCTTTCATATCTGGCGAGCCAGAAAAGCCGCAGACGGTGAACAGGTAGAATACACCTTACCTAATGGAATAGCCTTAACAGATGTGAAAAAACCGCTGACCGAGGCGCTGATTCCGACTCAAGGCGTGTCGCACAACGGAGTCACTTATTCTTATGAAGATACGAGCGTAACATCGGGAACTTACTATTACGCCATCGTAGATATTGATTTTAACGGCAAAGTGACACCACACTTAGATCGGATTAAATCCGTTACGGTGGACTAATCAGCATGCTGGAAACGCGCCAACAACCCCGACGGGGAAAACAATGATTAATGATTAATGATTAATGATTAATGATTAATTATTAATTCCATTAAGTTAAGCTTTTCGGTGAGGGCAACCATAAAGGATTGCCCCTACACGACATGACGATTTGTAGGGGCAATCCCTTGTGGTTGCCCTTAACTTAATGGCATTGAGGTGAAACCTGGGGAAAGGCCGGGGAAGGTACCAACCCTGAAGGGGTTGAATATGAAACGTAGTAACGAGCGGAGCGAGATAATAGCCCCAGGTGAAACCTTCAATGCCATTAAGTTAAGGGCAACCACAAGGGATTGCCCCTACAAACCGTTATGTAATGTAGGGGCAATCCTTTATGGTTGCCCTCACCCAAAAGCTTAACTTAATGGCATTGAGGTGAAACATGGGGTACTTGGGGTACCGGGGTACCAACCCCTACGGAGTTGAATGTAAAAATATTTAAAGGAGAAAAATAAGACGAAAAAAGATTTTTGGTCAAACATTATCCTATTATTACACTCTTCATGTTAGGAGGAAATAAACATGAAAAAGATTTTCATCGTGCTATTTATCTGTGCCGGACTCTCTCTGTCCCCGGCAACTTGGGCAGGATTTCCTGAGGCTGGCGTAGATAACGTACCATTATTGGCAAAAATCACGGTGACATTCACCAAAGAATTTGCCATCTATATGCGAGATAACCTTGGTATCCCGTTTTGTGAAAACACCGAAGACTGTCCCGCTGCGGCTCGGACTTATACAACGCCCCTATTATATGATGCGAAAGCCCAAATCGGTCGCAGTGCGCCTCATCGCGACGGAGATGGAACCGATAAACTCTGGGGGGCCGATGTCTGTAAAAAGGGCGAACACAATTCTTGTCAAGAATACTACTCATGGGACAATCCGGTTCTTGACACCAATTTCAAAAAAGACACGGGTTATCCTAGCGATGGGCAACCATTTGATAAAGGCCCTGAAGGTGTAGAGGAAGTACATACTCAGATTATATCTTTGCAATTAACACCGTTAGAAGGGGGTGATTTCATCAAAATGAGAGCCGGTTCTGAAGCCCCGTGCCAAGCACGGAGTCTGGGTGAAATAGAATCGCTGACTGGAGACGGCTTACCAGCAGAGGGTTTTTGGCAAATCTATACGGACATAGACGTTGATTTAAATAACGACGGAATAGTTGATCTAACACTGTTCAACAAAGCCGGTGCGGATCAGTACAACCCGACTATTTCTGGCGATGAACCCATTATCATTGAAGCGACAGATTTAACCCGTTTTCCGCCCAAAGTGATTTACCACACGGGGAGTGAAAAAGCACCAAAGCTTTATGTCGGCGTAAAAAATAGGGCCAGAGACGGAGAAACCCAAAACAATTGTGAAATTGACCCAAACCCCGCCGGAGGTGAAGAGCCTCAGCATGTCGGCTGGATTAAAATGGCCGCATACGGCCTCAACTTTAGCCCGTCCCAAGACGGCACAGATGCCAAAGAATGCCAAAACGGTGAAACCGATCAACAATGTTTTGAAAGATTTTCCAATGGTTTAGATAATCTGCCCATTTCGGAAACAGAGAAGGATCCGTCACCACCCCCGACACAACTCGAACTGGAATTTTTCAAGGCCGATGTTGTTGACGGCAAAGTCTCCCTTGAATGGAGAACGGTTTCTGAAAGCGGCACGACGGGTTTTTACATTTGGCGTGCCAAAAAAGCCAACGGAGGTGAGACGGTAGAATATACCTTAACGGATGGAACACCAGTAACCGAACTGAAACAGATAACCGAGCAAGCCATTTTAAATCAAGGCCCAGGCTTTCCTTACAAGTATGAAGACTCGGAAATAGACTCTGGAAATCTCTACTACTATGCTATAGTAGACAAAGTGACAGTACATCTGGATAACCTCGTATCCGTTACCGTGAAATAATTAGGGAGGGCCCCAACCCCGTAGGGGTTGAATATGAATAGCCCCAGCCCCAACCCCGTAGGGGTTGAATATGAATAGCCCCAGGTGAAACCTCAATGCCATTAAGTTAAGGAACTCTTTGATTTTGTTATATTTTTATTAAAAAACGCCTCGTCGTGCCATATTTTTATCGAGGGGTGGGGTCGTAAGTCATTGTTTTTATTGAAAGTTAAAAATCGGGTACCCCACCCTAACACACAAAAAATTTGATTAAAAATCAATAGGTTATATCTTAACTTAATGGCATTGAGGTGAAACCTGGGGAAGGGCCGGGGAGGGCCCCAACCCCGTAGGGGTTGAATATGAATAGCCCCAGGTGAAACCTCAATGCCATTAAGTTAAGGAAAATGTGTTATAGTTATTAACTTTCAAACAGTAGGTAAAATTAAATTATGGAAAAACAAACATTGGCTGGCGAAAATGACAAAGCCGCCCGATCAATTTC
>Ga0190315_1000853_pt1 | contig 13502 bp, 16 predicted proteins | sample 48701101_MG_FD_161673 | JGI IMG/M metagenome (GOLD analysis project Ga0190315, IMG submission 161673) | Hydrothermal vent sediment bacterial communities from Southern Trench, Guaymas Basin, Mexico - 4870-11-0-1_MG | ecosystem: Environmental > Aquatic > Marine > Hydrothermal vents > Sediment ...
GGATCACCGCCGAGCTGGGGGTGAACATACCAGGGCTCTTCTGAGGTGGCCTTCAAGGTTCCATACAGTCATCTTCGGAGGTTGGCCCACCAGCTGAAGACCCTCCCGGGTGTGGGGGAGAGGGGGGCCTGGAGGATGGCTGTGTATCTGGCGGGTTCTCCTCCCCGTAAGGCTCGAGAGTTGGCCAAAGCTCTTATCGCTGTCACAGAGAAGATGAGCTTGTGCCCTCGGTGCCATAATCTGGCTCAGGGGGACCTTTGCTGGATCTGCCAGGATCCTGAGAGGGATAAAAGCCGTATTTGCGTGGTGGAGGATGTACTGGATCTCTTTTTCATAGAGGATACGGGAGCCTACCATGGTCTTTATCACGTTATAGGAGGGCTTATCTCTCCCTGGGAGGGAGTTACTCCTGAAACCCTTAAAATAGATGATCTTATGGGTCGTCTGAAAAATAGGGTCCAGGAGGTGATCCTGGCCCTTCCTTCTACTCTGGAAGGAGAGGCTACTAGCCAGTACCTGGCCAGGCTTCTCAGGGGAAAAGTGAGGGTGACCCGTCTGGGAAGGGGATTGCCTGTTGGGATGGAGCCCGAGTTCACCGACTCTATTACTCTGGGAGAGGCCATGAAGGGCAGGGAGGAGATGTGAATGGAGGTGTATGTGGACGGTGTGGGCATGGTGCCCTTCGGCAAACATCCACAAACCTCCCTGGCTTCTCTCATGGCCCAGGCAGCCCGTAGAGCCCTGGAGACCAGCAAGAGGCCAGAGGTGGAGGCCCTCTTTGTGGGGGCCATGAATCCAGAGGAGTTTACAGGGGAGGGGAACCTAGCCTCGGCTTTGGCCGATGAGTTGGAACTGGCGGGGTTGCCTTCCATGAGGGTAGAGACGGCCTCCAGTACGGGAGCCGCTGTCCTCGAAGCGGCCTTTTATGCCGTGGCCAGTGGAGCCTACTCCTCGGTATTGGCAGTGGCAGGGGAGAAGATGACCCATCTGCCCACTCCCAGGGTGACCCGGATTCTGGCTGAGGTGATAGAGCCTTACGAAAGGAACGCTGGGGCGTCCATGGTAGCCCTGGCGGCTATGGTGACTCAGGCTTACGCCCACAAGTGGGGACTTTCTCAGAAGAGATTAGAGAGGGTCCTGTGCAGGGTGGCCATGAAGAACCACAAGAATGGCGCTCTCAATCCCTATGCCCAGTTCAGGAAGGAGATCACCGAGGAGCAGTACTTTAACAGCCGTATGATCTCTTATCCCCTGCGCCTCTACGATTGTGCCCCTATAACCGATGGGGCGGCGGCCTTGGTCCTTACCAGAGAGAAGGGAGATGTGAAAATCACAGGGGTGGGGCATGGCACAGATACCCTGGCCGTGCGCCACAGGATCCATCTCCACTCCTTCGCCGCCTGCAGGATGGCGGCGGAGAAGGCCTATGCCATGGCCAAGAGGGGGCCCAGGGATATAGATTTGGCCGAGGTCCACGACGCCTTTACCTGTTTCGAGATCATAGGAGCCGAGGATCTGGGGCTCCTGGAGGAGGGAAAGGGATGGAGGGCCTTGGAAAGGGGAAAGACGGAGATCCACGGGGAGGTGCCTATAAACCCGAGTGGGGGGTTGAAGGCTAGGGGGCATCCCGTTGGGGCCTCGGGTTTGGCCCAAGCTGTGGAGATCGTGTGGCAGCTCAGGGGAGATGTGGACCCGGCTCGCCAGGTGAAGGGGGCCCAGGTTGGTCTTCTCCACTCCGTTGGAGGTTTGGCCAATAATAATCTGGTGGTGATCCTAGAACGGGACGACGCTCCGGCTCATGCCTTGCAGTGGGAGCCTTCTTACTCGAGGCCTGTGGAGATAGAGCGTCATCACAGGCCTGATCCCAGCCGGGTGAGTAAAGAGGGTGTGTTGGACTCTTACACCATCCTCCACGTCTCCCCTGAGGGCTTTCCCTCTCCGCTGGTTCTGGGGATGATCACCACCTACTCCGGCCATAGGATTTTGGCCCGGGCGGCTACTCCAACCACTTTCAAGGTGGGTGAAAGGGTGGTGATAGAGAAGGGGGATGACGCTTTCTATTTCATGCGTTACGGGTGGGCCCAGCGCATCACTTTCCGCCTTGCCAGGAAGATGAAGGGGTGGAAACTGAGATTGAAGAGGCGGTTCAGGATCTAATAAGAGGATTTTCCTTCCCTTTCCTTGACACCTTTAAAAAGGGATGGGTATAATTGCTTCAAAAGTTCTCCGGAGGCAGATTCCTTCCCTTTCTTCGGGAGGTTCGCCTACCAGGAGGTGACTGTGGAGATCAAGATAGCAGAGATCCCCCAGGAGGGGCTTTTTTTTGAAATAGAGGAGACCCAGGGGACCCTGGAGTGGAGGGGGGAGTTCATCCCCTTTGTGGGGCCCATCAAGGGTTGGATAAGGCTCCAATTGGCAGGAGAGAGGCTCCTGGTCAAAGGGGAGGTTCACGCCCTTTTGGAGCTTTCCTGTGGCCGCTGCCTGGAAGCCTTTCATTACGGGGTTGACGTAGAGTTTATGGATGAGTATTTGCCCATGAAAGTCCTGGAGCAGGAGGGGGATGAGGTGGAGCTCTCGGAGGAAGAGGTGAACCTGGCCTTTTATGGAGAGACCATCTCTTTGGAGGAGCTTTATCTGGAGAAGATATACCTGGCTCTTCCCATGAAGCCTCTCTGCTCCCAAGGGTGTAAGGGGCTCTGTCCCCATTGTGGAACCAATCTCAATCTTGGCTCCTGCAGGTGCTCTAGGGAGGAGCTGGATCCTCGATGGGAGGCCCTCAAGGCACTGAGAGATAGGCTTGTAAAGAAGTGAAGGGAAGGGAGAAGAGGCCATGGCTGTACCCAAGAACAGGACCAGCAAGGCTAGGAGAGACAAGAGACGGGCTCAGTGGCGGGCGAAGTTTAAGCCTTCGGGCTACTCCATATGCCCCAATTGCCAAGAGCCCAAGCTGCCCCACAGGGTCTGTCCCCATTGCGGTTTTTATAAGGACAGACAGGTGCTCGAGGTGGAGGAGTATTGAGGATCGCTGTAGATGCCATGGGGGGGGATTACGCCCCCAGGGAGGTGATTAAGGGAGCTTTGGAGGCGGTAAGCAAGTGTCCCTGCGAGGTGATCCTTGTTGGTGACAAAGAGATAATCCAGTCGGAGTTGGATAAGTCGGGGGGGAGCCAAAGGCTCCCCCTATTAATAAAGGATGCCCCTGAGGTCATTGGAATGAGCGAGCATCCCGCCATGGCTCTGAGGAGGAAGAGGAACTCTTCCATAAAGAAGGCCGTGGAGTTGGTGAAAAGGGGGAAGGCCCGGGCTGTGGTAAGTGCGGGAAACACGGGGGCTGTTATGGTGGCATCCAAGCTCCTCCTGGGGACCCTGGAAGGAGTGAGCAGACCCGGGATCGCTGTCACCCTACCTGCACGGCATGGTCCTTTCCTTCTCATAGACGCTGGTGCCAATGTGGGTAGTAGACCGGAAAACCTCTTGGAGTTTGCCATTATGGGCCATCTCTACTCCAAGTATATTATGGGCTGTGATAATCCCAGAGTGGGTCTTTTGAGCATAGGAGAGGAGGAGGTCAAGGGGGACGGCCTCATGCGCACTTCCTTTCAGCTTCTGAGAAAGGCCACTCAGCTCAATTTCGTGGGCAATGTGGAGGCCAAGGAGATCTTTAATAACCAGGCGGACGTGGTGGTGTGCGATGGTCTGGTAGGTAACCTGGCCCTCAAGGTGGGCGAGTCGGCTGTATCCCTTATGGGGTACTATCTGAAAGGTGAGTTCTCCAAAGGTTTGAGGGGGAAGTTGGCCTATTTCTTGTTTAAGCCTTCTTTGGAGAGGATAAAGAGGAGGACGGACTACGAGGAGTACGGAGGGGCCCCTCTTTTGGGAGTGAACGGTATCTGTATCATCTGCCACGGCAGCTCTAATGCCCACGCCATTGCCAACGCCATAAAAGTGGCCTGTGATTTTGCGGAGAAGAGGCTCAATAAGAGGATAGAGGCCGATCTAGAGGCTGTGAAGGAGAGCTTGGGACTTGGCAGAAAGTTCTGGCCCAGTTTCAGGGACTGGAGGGATGCTCTCCGTATTAGGGGAGAACGGATAGGGGGTGAGGAGGCCCTGGCTGGGGCTTCCAAGGAAGAGGGGGAGGAGGAGTAGTAGCATGGCTGAAGCCTACATCAAGGGGATAGGAACCTATGCCCCCCAGCGGGTGATGACGAACTTCGATTGGGAGAAACTCGTGGATACCACCAACGAATGGATCATCCAGCGGACGGGGATAAAGGAGAGGAGGATAGCTGCTCCCGAGGAGGTCACTTCGGATCTGGGGGCCCAGGCAGCTAAAGAGGCCATGGAGGCTGCCGGGGTATCTTCTGAGGACATTGACCTCCTCATCTGCGCCACAGCCAGCCCTGATACCATCCTGCCTTCCACTGCCTGTTGGATGCAGCCCAAATTGGGCTTAGAGGGAAAGCCTGCCTTCGACATCAGCGCTGCCTGTTCGGGTTTTGCCTACGGACTGGCCATAGCTGAGCAGTTTGTGAGAACGGGAAAGCACAGGAATGTGTTGGTGGTGGGTGCAGAGATGCTTTCCCGCATGATGGACTGGAAAGATCGCTCCATATGTGTCCTTCTGGCGGATGGTGCCGGGGCAGCCGTGGTCTCCCCCGAAGGAGGGGGGGGCAGGATTCTGGGTTCCAGACTCCACGCCGATGGCACTTATGCCGAGCTCCTCTGGCTCCCTGCGGGCGGCACGAAGATGCCAGCCAGCCATGAAACGGTGGATAAGAGGCTTCACTACTACATAATGAAGGGCAATGAGCTCTTTAAAATAGCCGTTAAGTCTATGGCTGATGTGACTAGAGAGCTTTTAGAAGAGGTGGGGCTTAGTGAGAAGGACATTGATTGGATCATACCCCACCAGGCCAACATAAGAATACTCCAGTCCCTGGCCAAGAGGCTTAGAGTCTCTTGGGACAGGGTGGTGGTGAACATTGAAAGATATGGCAACACCTCGGCCGCTTCCATTCCCTTGGCTTGGGACGAAGCTTTGAAAGATGGGAGGATCAAAAGGGGGGATAGGCTTCTCCTCGTCTCTTTCGGGGGTGGACTCACCTGGTCTGCCATCCTGGTGGAGTGGTAGGGGGCGGCCATGTTTAAAACGGAGCTGTGCGACCTTCTGGGCGTGGAGTATCCCATCATTCAGGGGGGCATGGCCTGGGTTTCCGATGCCTATCTGGCGGTGGCTGTGTCAGAGGCCGGGGCGCTGGGAGTGATAGCTGCTGGCCACATTCAGGACCCAGAGGATCTACGGAGGGAGATTCGAACTGTCAAGGAACTCACTTCTCGTCCCTTCGGTGTGAACATTATGCTCATGAATCCCCTGGCTTCTCAGCTTGTCGAGTTGGTGTTGGAGGAGGGTGTTCCCGTGGTCACCACCGGGGCAGGTAATCCTGGCAAATTCATTTCTTGTCTCAGGGAGGCGGGGGTGAAGGTCGTACCCGTGGTAGCCTCCGTTGCTCTGGCCAAGCGGGTGGAGCGGGAGGGAGCCCATGCTGTTGTGGTGGAGGGAACCGAAGCGGGGGGACATATAGGGGAACTCACCACCATGGCGTTGGTGCCGCAGGTGGTGGACGCTGTTTCAATTCCCGTGGTGGCTGCTGGAGGTATAGCCGATGGGAGGGGATTCTTAGCGGCTTTGGCTCTGGGAGCCCATGGAGTCCAGATGGGTACCCGTTTCGCTGCCAGTACGGAGTGCAGGGTTCATGAGAACTGGAAGCGGGCCTATCTGAGGGCCAGGGACAGGGACACGGTGGTGACGGGGAGGTCAACAGGGCACCCTGTGAGGGTGATTCGAAACCGTCTGGCCAGAGAGTTTCTGAAGCTGGAGCAGGGGGGTGCTTCCATGGAGGAGTTTGACATGCTGGGGGTGGGGGCCCTTAGGAGGGCGGCCCTGGAGGGAGACGTGGAGATGGGCTCTGTCATGGCTGGCCAAATTGTGGGCCTCATAAAAGAGATAAAGCCGGTGAAGGAGATCATTGGGGAGATCATGGCTCAGGCCAGGAGGGAGTTGGAGAGGCTTCAGTCCTTGATGGGAGGTTGAGGGGATGAAGGTGGCCTCTGTGTTTCCGGGACAGGGTGCCCAGCGAGTGGGCATGGGAGTCGAGGCCTATGAGACCTATCCTGTGGTGAGGGAGACCTTCAAGGAGGCCAGCGAGGTATTGGGCTTTGATCTGGCACGCCTATGTTTCGAAGGTCCCCAGGAAGAGCTTACCCTGACCGAGAACGCCCAGCCAGCCATTCTCACCCTCAGCGTTGCCCTTTACAGGGTTTTGAATGGCATGGGTTTCAGGCCCCACATAGTGGCGGGCCATTCCTTGGGGGAGTATTCGGCCCTGGTGGCGGCGGGAGGATTGCCACTGGCCAGGGCAGTGGAGGCTGTCAGGTATCGTGGCAGGTTTATGCAGGAGGCTGTTCCCCACGGTAGAGGGGCCATGGCAGCCATTATTGGAATGGATCCCCAAAGAGTGGCCGATTTGTGTCAGGAGTTTTCCTCCCGGGGGGTGGTGGAGGTGGCCAACTATAATTCTCCTGAACAGACAGTGATATCGGGCGAAAAGGAGCCTGTAGAGGCGGCGGCTCAGGCGGCCACCCAATGGGGGGCTAAAAGGGCTATCCTTCTGGAGGTGAGTGCCCCCTTTCACTCCAGCCTCATGGCACCTGCCAGGGAGAAGCTGAGGCCACTTCTGGAGGCTATGCCTTTCTTTGATTTGGCTTTCCCACTTGTCTCCAATGTGACAGCGGAGCCTGTCACCAAAGGGGACGAGGAAAGGAGGCTTTTGTTGGATCAGGTTACGGCTCCTGTTTTATGGACCCAGTCGGTGAGATTTATCGTTGACCAGGGGGTCCAACTCTTTGTAGAAGTGGGGCCGGGCAATGTGTTGTCGGGTCTTGTAAGGAAGATAGAGCGAAGGGTTAAAACTGTGCCCGTTGCGGATCCCAAAGGGGTAGAGAAGCTCCGGGGTATGGGGGTGCTGGATGGCTAAGGTAGCAGTGGTCACAGGTGCCAGCAGGGGTATTGGCAGAGCCATAGCCCTGGAACTGGCCGCCCGGGGGTATAGGGTGGTGGTCAACTACAGAACCCAGGAAGAGAAGGCACAGGAGGTGGTTGATGCCATCACTGCCCGGGGTGGAGAGGCCATGGCTTTGAAGGCTCATGTGGCTTCCCGAGAGGAGATGGAGGCTCTGGCCAAGAAGGTGAAGGAGGAGTGGGGTACCGTATATGCCCTGGTGAATAATGCAGGCATTGTCCGGGACAATATCCTGGTGAGAATGAAGGAAGAAGAGTGGGATCAGGTGATGGAAACCAATCTCAAGGGAGCCTTCATATCTACCAGGGTCTTTGTCAGGGATATGATGAAGGCCAGGGATGGCAGAATCGTGAACCTATCTTCAGTGGTGGGCCTGATAGGAAGTCCAGGTCAGGCCAACTATGCCGCTTCTAAGGCGGGGTTGATAGGTTTCACCCGGTCTCTGGCCAGGGAGCTGGCTTCCAGGGGGATCACAGTGAACGCTGTGGCCCCCGGTTATATAGAGACGGAAATGACAGAGGGTCTTCCCCAGGACCTGAAAGATACCATGCTTTCCTCCATTCCCCTGGGCCGTTTTGGTAACGTCCAGGAGGTGGCTAAACTGGTGGCCCATCTTCTTTCTCCCGATGCCAGTTACATTACTGGTCAGGTGTTGGTGATAGACGGGGGCATGACCCTGTAAGAAAGAGTTCAAATCCCAGAGGAGGTGTAGTGAAATGGATGTGAAAGAGATCGAACAGAAGGTGAAGGAGATCATTGTGGAGCAGTTGGGCGTGGACGAAAGCGAGGTGACCCCTGAGGCCTCTTTCATCGACGATCTGGGGGCAGACTCTCTGGACACGGTGGAGCTGGTCATGGCTTTTGAGGAGGCCTTTGATATTGAGATTCCCGATGAGGACGCTGAAAAGATCACCACAGTCAAGGACGCCATAGAGTATGTAAAGAACAAGTTGGGGGCCTGATAGAGTATGGAGAAAAAGCGGAGGGTGGTAATAACGGGGATGGGATGTGTCACCCCTCTGGCCAATGATTTGGCCGGGAGTTGGAAGGCAGCCTTGGAGGGCAAGAGCGGTATAGGCCCCATCACTAAGTTTGACGCCTCCACTTTCTCCAGCAGGATAGCGGGGGAGGTGAAAGGGTTCGAGCCTGAGAAGTACATAGACAAAAAGGAGATTAAAAGAACGGATCCCTTCGTTCAATACGCCCTGGCCGCTGCTATCATGGCGGTGGAGGATGCGGGTTTGAACCCTGAGGAGGTGAACAAGGACCGAGTAGGAGTCCTCATTGGTTCTGGCATTGGTGGATTGGAGACCATCGAGAGGAACCATAAGCAGCTGGTGGAGCGGGGCTGGAAACGTATCTCTCCATTTTTCGTCCCCATGGCCGTCATCAACATGGCCTCCAGCGCTGTTTCTATCCATTTCGGCTTTAGAGGTCCTTCTTCCGCTGTGGTTACTGCCTGTGCCACCGGGGCCAATGCCATTGGGGATGCCTTTAAGATAGTCCAGCGGGGCGATGCAGAGGTGATGCTGGCAGGTGGTAGCGAGGCTGTCATCACTCCCTTGGCTGTAGGTGGTTTTTGTGTCATGAGGGCCCTTTCCACCTACAATGAGGATCCTGCCAGAGCCAGCAGGCCCTTCGATAAGAACAGGGACGGGTTTGTCGTAGGAGAGGGCTGTGGGATAGTGGTTTTAGAGGACATGGAGTACGCCAAAGCTCGGGGGGCCAGGATCTATGCTGAAGTGGTGGGTTATGGTATGAGCAGTGATGCCTATCACATTACCATGCCTGACCCCGAGGGTGGAGGGGCGGTGCTCTGCATGAAGGCAGCTCTCCACGATGCAGACATTCCTCCCCATGAGGTGGACTACATTAATGCCCATGGTACATCCACGCCCCTTAACGACAAGACGGAGACCATGGCTATTAAGGAGGTCTTCGGCGACTCGGCTTACAAGATACCCGTAAGCTCCACCAAATCGGTAACGGGCCATCTCTTGGGGGCGGCTGGGGCCGTGGAGGCCATCTTCTCCATCATGGCTCTTTATACGGGTAAGGTGCCTCCCACTGCCAATTATGAGGAACCCGATCCCGAATGCGATCTGGACTATGTGACTGAGGGAGCCAGGGAGGTCCATCCTAGGGTGGCCCTTTCCAATTCCTTCGGCTTTGGTGGGGTGAACGCTACCCTGATCTTCAAGAAGGTGGAGTAGGGGGGGAGGCCTTTTAACTCCTCCCCTTACGCTGTCCCGGTGTGGCCCAAGATTCTTCGTCGAAGTAGAGTTCCTGGAAATCCTTGACCTGTGGCACTTGAACCTTGATGGGTTCTATGACTTCCACCCTTAAAAAGGAGGACTTGTACCAGTCCACCTCTGGAATGGGCAGGTCCATCTTGCCCATAATTTCGTAAGTCTCGTAAAAGTGCTCGAATTTGTTCTCTTCCTCTGGGTAGGTGGTCATGTTCCTCAAGATGTCTGTGACCACCAGTCCCGAGTCTAAGAAGAACCTCTGAAACTCGGCCCACTTCTTTAGAGAGGCTTCTCTATGGGTGAGTCCTATGTAACCAGAGGACTCTGGACCCTTCAGGGCGGAGAGGCATCTGCCTACGAAGAGCTTGAAGCCTCGATGGGTCTCTACAGGGTCTGTGACAAAGACATCATACTTGCCCAAGGCTTCTTTGGGTAGTTCTTCTAAGACATTATACTGCTTCACTGTTATGTTACCTATTCCCCATTTTTTGCAGAAGTGCTCGATGAAGTAGGTGAGTCTGGGGTCTATCTCCACCACGGTGATCCTTTGGGCCATGCCCGTGAGCCCCATAGCCACACTCAGGAGGTCGTCGTCTCCCAGAATGAAGATCTCGGCCCCCTCCAGATCCCCCCTTTGGTAGATGAAGGCCATGCGCCGTATGGTGTCTATGGGGCGAATGAAGCCCTGGTCATAGTCTTCCAAGGGAAGGGGGCGGTCTTCGGTGACGTAGAGGAACTTCTCATAGGCCTCTTGGAAAAAGCCTTTGATTTCCACGCCCAGTCCGCAGGTAGAGCAGAGGGTTTCTATCTTTTCCCTTACTCCCGGATCTTCCTTCAAGAAGAAGCGATGGTTCTCGTACCCCACTGTCCCTTCGTCCATCAGGGATTGGAGGGTATGGTAAAAACCCGCTATGTATGCGTCTTGCTCGTTTATGAGTTCCCAAAAGGTTTTGGGTCCGCTCTTGAGGGCCCTCAGTATTTGGTTCCTTATCCTCCTCATGCTACCCCCTTGGTCTTTTATCTCACCACAAGTACGGAGCACTTGGCCTTGCGGGCGACCTTTTCCGATACACTTCCCAGGAGGAGCCTTTCAATACCCTTTTTCCCGTGGGAGCCCACCACTATCAAGTCCGCTCCTTCCTCTTCTGCCTTTTCCAGGATCATGTCGAAGGGTTCTCCCACTAGCACTACGGGTTCCACCTCAACCTGCCACTCTTCGGCCAGCTCCCTAGCCAGGCCTTCCATCTTTTCCCTGCTCTTATCTTCCAGAAGCCGGTACATCCCCTCGAATTTCTCCAGTTCTACTTTGGGTAGGACGATGCCCTCAGAGATCAAGAGGGGCACCTCCCTTTCCACCACATAGGTGAGAAGGATTTTTGCCTTCATGAGTTGTGCCAGTTCGCCTGATACGGTCAGGACTCTGTTGGTGATGTCGTGGGAAAGGTCCACGCACGCCACGATCCTCTTAAAGCCCATTCAACACCTCCTTCACGGTTTTTACCAGGGAGTTTAGGCTCTCACGGGTGTCCAGGACCACCATGGGCCCCTCGTCCTGGGGTTCTTGGAACCTTTCTCGGTGTTTGAGATATATCTCCCAGCGCCCGTCAGACACAACCTCTTCCTTTTTTCTCTTGTCCAGTCTCTCCTTTACCACCTCTGGTGGGGCTGTGGTGATTACGAGGAGACAGGGTGCTCCCAGTTCTTTGGCCATCTTCCTGGCCATGTCCCGCCACCTCTTTTGGGAGAAGGTGGCATCTAGGATCACCCCTTTTCCCTGTTTCAAAGCATTTCGGGCCCTTTCCACCATGGTGGTGTAGACCAGCTCTGTCATTTCTGGGGAGTAGAGTCCTTTATCGAACTCTTCTTCTCTCTTTTCGTAGGGATCCAGGCCTGCCAGCTCTTTTCTCATGGGATCGGAGGAGATAAGAGCCATTTCCAGCTCTCTGGCTAAGGCATGGGCTACGGTGGTCTTACCCGTGCCTATCATTCCCATTACCAATAGGAGGGCCTTCACACCATCTCCTCGGCGTACTTTCTGGCCAGGAAGAAGTACCTGTGGGCCCTGAGAAGGGCTTCCTCTTTGTCCCTGTGGGGAATGGATGGGTCATTCAGTCTGAAGCTCTCCACTTTCCCCCTTACAAAGGCCCGGTAGCACTGGTAGAAGGCCAGAACCTCGTCCATGGTTGGATCGGGTTGCTCCTTTAGGTAATGGTCTAGGAAATCCCGGGCTAGGTCAGGTCTCATGAGGAACTCCAGGTCCATGGTGAGGAAAGCCACCTCCGAGGCGGTGTCTCCATAGCGGAAGCGTTGGTTGAACTCTATGCAGTCATAAACATAGACTTCTCCCTTCCATAGACAGATGTGCTGGCAGTGGAGGTCTCCATGGCAGTCCTTCACCAGTCCTGCTTTTGCTCGTTCTTCCATGAGGGTTCCCCTTCTTCTGTAGAACTCTTCTGTCCGTCTTTTTATGAACTCCCAGTCTTGAGGGGATATGGAGATCCCTACGAACTCCTGGGTCTGTTGGAAATTTTCATCGGTATTTTTCTTGAAACCTTTGGGAGTGCCCAGGTGGGCGAGGAGGGGGTCCCCAGGTGTCTCCTTGTGGAAATGGGCCACCTTCTTGGCTATCTTTTCCATGACTCCGGGTGGGACTCTGTTCTCCATGATCATGTTCTTCAGCATGCCCTCCTGAGGCAGACGTACCATCTCTACAGCTGCTTCTTCCACTCTCCGATCATCGGGATCCATCCATCTCCATTCACCCTTCCTACGTCCCAATCCCCTTACGCCCAAATAGATCTCAGGAGAAAGGCGGGAGTTGAGTTTCACTTCCTGGAAAGAGAACTGGATCCTCTTCTCCAGGGTGGAGTAGTCTAGAAATCCAAAATTTACGGGCTTTTTTACCTTATAGACCCTGTCATTTGTGAGGAATATGTGGGATATGTGGGTCTGGATGTGTTCCACTTTTTCAGGGGAACCGGGATAGAAAGAGGGATCTAGCATTTTTTGCATAAGGGATGGGTCCATGCTTTTTCTCCTTGTAGGATTTCTTACTTCCGTCTTATAATTATATCGCCTTGGTGGGTGCAAGTTTCCTTGGTCAGTGACATTCCATCTTCATCCAGTACCACACCCAGAACCACCTGCACCTTGTCTGCCTTGTTGTCTTTGCTGTATCCAAAGCACTTGAGCTCATCGGATATCTCGCTCTCAAAGTACAGGGTGGTGAGATCATAATAGACCACGCTCACTCCAGGCCTGAACAGACTCAACTCCCTTATCCCTTTGTATGTGTGCCTTTTGAGGTCCTTCTCCTTTTCACTGAGTACATCCAGTGCCTTTTTTAGCTCATGGCTCATAGTTCATAGCTCATAGCCATCCGCTATCAGCCGTCAGCTAGCGGCTAGCATCAGCATCCATTTTCAGTCAATGCTAATGGGAGCTATGCCATATTAACTCGTGTATGCCAGGCGTGGGGTGATAGGAAAACCCACACGACTACAAGATGGAGGGTTTTTAAAAAATTTTGGTGGCCTAGATGGGCTTGTAAAGCGGAGGGTGGGTTCAAAATCCATGGTTAAGTGTCAAAGTCGGGTCTATCCTTCAATCTTCAGGGTCTCCTGCAACAGACAACATCAAGAACCGGGCAGATTGGTGTATAAGACGGTGCCATCGGGCAACCTTACCCTGCGGATGGGACGATAAGGACTCCTGTTGCCTCGGTCATCCACGGTGGTCACTTTAACCTTTTTAGCAGGGTAGAGGGAGAGAATCCTCCTTACATACCTCTGGGTCTCGGGGTAGGGTGGCACTCCACCATGCCTTTTGACAGCCCCTGGACCAGCGTTGTAGGCAGCCAGGGCCTTCTCCAGGTCTCCACCGAAGTGGTACAGGAGATCCCGCAGATAGGCAGTGCCGGCCTTCACGTTCTGGACCACGTCCCAAGGGTTGTCCACCCCGTAGATCCGTGCCGTCTCGGGCATGAGTTGCATGAGCCCCACGGCCCCTTTGGAAGAGACGGCCTGGGGATCAAAGCCTGACTCCACCCGGATAAGACTCTCGACTAACTTGGGGTCCAGCCCTTTAGCCTTAGACTCCCTATGAATCAACTCCCTGAGATGAGGCGGAGGGGAAGACGGCCTTGAAAAGAAAGAGGGAGCCTCAGGGCTCCCTC
>Ga0190315_1000855_pt1 | contig 13463 bp, 9 predicted proteins | sample 48701101_MG_FD_161673 | JGI IMG/M metagenome (GOLD analysis project Ga0190315, IMG submission 161673) | Hydrothermal vent sediment bacterial communities from Southern Trench, Guaymas Basin, Mexico - 4870-11-0-1_MG | ecosystem: Environmental > Aquatic > Marine > Hydrothermal vents > Sediment ...
ATCTTGCTTTTCAATAATGGCTACTTTACCACCCAACTGGGCAGCTCGAATGGCGGCAGTATATCCACCAGGCCCAGCACCGATGACAAGGACATCAAATTCTTTTTTCATTTTACTTCACTCATAATAAAGCAAATTTTTTTCAAGCTAAAGTAAACTTCTCCATATGTCAATCTTTAAATATAAGGAGATGGTGGTAAATTTGTCTTAAAATATTTATGCATGAATATTAGATGAAACGCAGCCTAAAGAAAATAATTACGTGGTATGAACTGCTGGCCATAGGGGTAGGTGGTATTTTAGGCACCAGTTGGGTTTATTTAAATACTAAATTTTATGCAGAGTATGGACCAGGGGGTGTGATTTTTGGTTTTTTCTTAGCCACTGTCATGGCTGTTTTTGTTTCTTTTTCCTATGCCGAATTGGGCTCAGCATTAAAGAGAGAAGGTGGAGAAATAGTCTTTGCTTATGTGGCCTTTGGTCTAAAAGGAGCATTTATAGCAGGGTGGTCATTATTTACCGCCTATGCTACCTGTGTATCCTTTTATGTACCGGCTGCAGGCTACCTTTTTGACTGGTTCTTTCCCAAGCTCAATACTATTCATCTTTGGACAGTGGCTGGCACGCCCGTATATTTGCCTAGCCTATCTCTTGGCATTTTCCTTCTCATTTTTTTCTTCATGTTGAACTATAAAGGTGTCAGGCTGGCCAGCTTACCTCAATTTTTTATGACTCTTCTATTGGCAGGACTTGGCATAATATTGTTTTTTGTAGCCATAATCTATGGCTCAGTCCATAATATGGAACCGTTTTTTCTAAAAGGGCAGGCACCTTTAAAGTGCACAATACGATTTGCTCTTTTGGCAATGACCTATTTAACGGGATTTTCTTCATTAACCATGCTTGGAGAGGAAAGTGCTGTAAATGAAAGAACATTCGGGAAGGTGATTGTATTATCAGTGTTTATAGCAGGGTTGTTCTATATTTTCATGATGGCTGGTGGTGCAGTGTTATTTCCTTGGCAAGATACCATAAAACTAGAAAAAGGCATGATTGACGAATTTTATCTTTTCTACAGACCTTTGGGAATGATGGCTTGGCTGATTTCACTTTTAGGTATGCTCACCAGCCTCAATGGACTTATGCTGGCTGCTTCAAGAACCATATTTGTGATGGGAAGAGCAGGTATAATGCCACTTACTTTTGCTTCTCTTGATGAAAGCCGCAAAACACCCCAAAATGCGCTTATATTCGTGCTCATAATAGCTGTTGCCTTTGGTATGTTGGGTAAAAGGGCCATGGTTTGGTTTTTAGACATTGGAGGAGTGAGTATAGGTATAGCATGGACATTATGTGTCCTATCGATGCTGAGACTAAGAAGAAAATACCCAAGTCTTGCAAGACCTTACAAGGCTCCACTTATTCTTATAACTAGTCCTATATCCTTAACGATAGTAATTTTGATATTTGCCATTTCCTTCATTCCAGGAACTCCCCTAAGTCTTATGTGGCCTTATGAATACACCTTATTAGTTGTATGGATTGTGCTGGGGGCGATTATGTATATTCTTTCTCAAAAAAGATGGAAGAAGCTTGGAGAAGAAAAAATAGCCAGAAATTTGCTTGGTGAATACCTAAACATCAAAACTTAGGACACAGCGTTTCACAAACAATTCCTCTTGCACCATCAATAAATCCCCATATTGCCCCAATGATGCCACCTAAAAAGTGAATGTAAAACCAATATAAACTGATGACATCACTTCAACGAATTTCGTTCCCCAGCCAAATATGGATGCCCAACCTATAAATAGCATACCAATTCCCTAGGAAACACCAAGTCCAACAGCGAGTGCCCTTCATTTAGTTTTTCCATTGTCTTTTACCCTTTTTAATAATATAAAATATACGAGGGAGTCTGGGCATTGAAGGCAATTTGCCTATTTCTGCATTGCCATCTCCACCTACCTCTGATTTTAAAATTCAATGAGCACTCTACTGCTTATATTTTTTTGAGCTTATCTCTTTTTGAAAACTTTAAAACAAAGAAAAAACTAGCAAAAGGCCTTAAGTAGCTACTGTGCCCTTTCAATTCTGATTCTAGCTGCACCCTTTGTTTTTCTGAGCAGAACTGCGTCATCAGTAATTTTCCCCACGAGATTTACCTCACTTGCAGGCACAGGAGCTTGGTCCCTACTCATTGGAGTTGGTCCAAAGAATATTGCAAGTGCTCTCCCAGGAGGCCAGTATCCAATATCACCCACTTCCACTTTTATCGTTGCTGTCTCGTCAGGAGGCATTTTAACAGGTATCTCAAAATAAAACTCATCTCCCCATTCATGAAGTCTTGCCTCTATTGGGAGTACCTGTACAATCGCTTTTGCACATTCGGTATCAAAAAGCTGCGCTTCTAAAACAACATCTGCTATTACTATCTTTATCTGCACCGGCATCCTGGACTCCTACTTAAACAAACAGTGCTCATTTTTATGTCTATACCTGTATTGACCCCCAGTCAATGTTCTCTACAAAAGGATTAATTAAAGAGAACTATAAACAGGTTTCATGGGAGAAGGCTCTCTCCAATTGAGCTAGGGAAGAATAGCAAACACACGGGCAGGAAATCCAGAACCTCTTTGTGGTTTTGGGAAACTCACAATGACTATAGCCCCTTTTTCAGGCAGTTTATCTAGATTTGCTAAAAGCTCAATTTGATAATGATTTTTGGATAAAATATACATCTCACATTCATAAATGCCCTTACTAGTCTTAATCCCTGGGTCTGTGTCCAAAGTAGCTACTATAATCTTTTTAACTATTTCTTCATATTAGACCCCTTTTATCTCAAATACTCCTCTGCTTGATAAGAACTCCGGACATAAGGCCCACTAGCGACATAGAGAAAGCCTAATGCTAAGGCCCTTTTTTTATAATAATCAAATTTATTGGGATGAATATATTCCTTTACTGGAAATGCCTTTAAGCTAGGTGGTAGATACTGGCCTATACTTAAAAAATCACAATTTACTCCACGAAGGGCCTTAAATACCTCTAATACTTCCTCCTCTCTTTCACCAAGACCCAGCATAAGAGCTGATTTGGCATAAATACCTTTAGTTAATGTTTTAATATTTTTTAATACTTCCAAAGAACGGGAATAGTTTGCCATGGAACGCACATAAGAATACAACCTGGGCACTGTTTCCAGATTGTGCCCAATGATATCTGGTTTTGCCTCTATTACCTTTTTAATTGCTCGTTTGTTTCCTTTAAAATCTGGGATAAGGACTTCAATAATAATGTTTTTCATCTTCTCTCTGATGCTAAAAATAGTCTTGGCAAAATGTTCAGCCCCTCCATCTGGGAGGTCGTCCCTAGTCACACTAGTAATTACTACATGTCTCAAACTTAATCGGTAAACAGCTTCTGCTACCCGCTCTGGCTCCTCTGAGTCTACTGGTTTAGGTCTCCCCTTTTTTACTCCACAGAAAAGGCAGTTTCTAGTGCAGATATCTCCCAAGATTAGAAACGTAGCCCTCTTTTTGGAAAAACATTCAGAAATATTGGGACAATGTGCTTCCTCACAAATAGTATGCAGATTCAAATCCTTTAAAAGCAACTTTAAGGCACGGCATACTTTTAAATCAATCTTTTTATTCAGCCAGGCTGGTTTTTTCACCTCTTAAGGTTCCAATCATCAGTAGCGTACTTTTCTTTTTTTAATTTAAGGGCCAATTTTTCCTCTTCAGGAATAAGCCCTTGTTCTATTAAATCTATAGAAAAAGTTTCTTTAAAAGATTTTTTAATAGTATCTGCAAGCTCCTCAAACGTTATTTCTCTGCCCAAGGCCTCTGTTAAAGAACAAACTTTTTCTTCCAATCCATCTATTTTGTTCCGTAAATAGGGCATAAAAATGTCTGTTTTTAGTTCTAAAGGAATAGAACCATGTTGAAAGATTAAATCTCTCTTTCTCTTCTGAGCGTTACCGCCTATCTTTTTACCCCCTACCATAATATCATAGTCCTCATAAGAACTAAAACAGAACGGAGATTTTCCTAAAGCAGGCGGTTTAATATCAATCGCAAAATGTGGGATAAGTCCTAATTTTTTATAGGTATTTAGGAGAAAAGAACATATAATTTTAAATCCATCTTTAACTGAACCAAAGGCATTAATCTCTTGCTTAAAACAAGTCAAACTGTAAGTTACTTCTAAATGATGAAAAATGATTCCCCCTCCAGTGATTCTCCTTACAAATAGAACTCCCTCTTTTTTACATCTTTCTAAGTCCAACACCTCTTCGGCTTTCTGGGAATAACCTATGGAAAAAGCAGGTGGATTCCAGCCATATATCCTCAAGGTAGGTAATACTCTCCCTGAACTATAATTCAATAATATTGCTTCATCTATAGCCATATTGGTATATGGGTCGCAAAGGCCCGAATAAATAAATCGCCATGGTTTCATTTTATAGACTTTTGAAAATCAATGAAGGTTATATGGTTTTTCTAAATTTTTCTTGTAACTTGTGATAGACTATATCAGGCACTAAGCCTTCCACATTACCCCCTAGCCTGGCTGCCTCTTTAACAATGGTAGAACTTAAAAAAAGCCACTTAAAATCAGTCATCAAAAATACTGATTGGATATTTCGATTTAAACGCCGATTCATTAAGGCTAACTGCAATTCATAGTCAAAATCAGATACAGCCCTAAGACCTCTTAAGATAATATTAGCTCCTTTTTTCTGGACATAATTCACCAGCAAACCTTTAAAGATATCTACTTCTACCCTATCTGCTTCTGAAATAGTTTCTAAAATTGCCTGCTTGGTCATTTCTAATCGCTCATTTGCCGTAAAAACAGGTTTTTTATCCGGGTTTTCAGCAATAGCCACAATGATTTTATCAAAAATCAATAACCCTCTCTTCACTAAACTCAAATGCCCATTAGTAATAGGGTCAAAAGAACCAGGATAAACGGCTGTGGTTTCCATTTTTCAATTATTTTTTTAAAAAAGTAATGTTTGTTTGTCCATATTGTTTAAGGGTAACCAAAGAAAAATCCATAAATGAAAATTTTTCTTTAGGAGAATGTTCAATAATAATCAGTCCTTCTTTAGAAAGAAGTTGGGGGTTGAACTTGATTAAGCGAAGTGTTTTTTCCACATAGTTTTTTTCATAAGGAGGATCCATAAAAATTATCTGAAAAGTTTGGCTTAAAAAATTCAGACCTCTTAGGACATCACGTTTATAGAAAATTGCCTGTGTTTCTATGCCTAAGTTTGAAAGATTCCTTCTGATGATTTGTATGGCAGCCTGGCTTTTATCTACAAAAACAACCTGTTTTGCCCCCCGGCTCAAGGCCTCTATGCCTAAACTGCCTGTGCCTGCATATAGATCCAAAACATTGGCTGAAGACCAGATATCAGGAAAGATATTAAAAATAGCCTCTTTTACTATATTACTCGTAGGTCTTATAAAAGAAACGGTGGATGAAGATAAGCGTCTGCCTTTGTATTTACCTGTAATGACACGCATTTATAAATATTTCTCCAAAAGAACTTCCGCAATTTGGACAGCATTAAGGGCTGCTCCTTTCCTAATATTATCTGATACCACCCACATGGCAATACCATTTTCAAAAGCCAAGTCTTTTCTTATTCTTCCCACAAATACCTCATCTTTACCTGCTGCCTCTATGGCCAGAGGATAAAGATTTTTACTTGGGTCATCTACTACTTTTACTCCCGGGGCCTTAGCCAAAAGACCCTTCACTTCTTCTGGAGAAATGGGTTTTTCTAGCTGCATGTGCACTGCTTCTGAGTGGCTATAGAATACAGGCACTCGGATACAAGTAGCACTGACAGTAATGGTTTCATCTTCCATGATCTTTCTGGTTTCAAAAAACATCTTCATTTCTTCTTTGGTATATCCATTTTCTAAAAAAACATCTATATGGGGCAGACAATTAAAGGCAATCTGATAAGGATAAACTTCGCAGGTAACAGGTTGGAGATTAAATAATTCCCTTACCTGTCTTTCTAGTTCATCTATAGCCTTTTTACCTGTGCCAGAGACGGCTTGATAAGTAGCTACAATTACCCGCTTTATCCGGGCTACATCATGAATAGGTTTTAACGCAACTACCATCTGGATGGTAGAACAATTAGGATTAGCAATAATTCCCCTGTTTTTATATTGAGCAATGGCATGGGGATTGACTTCAGGCACCACTAAAGGAATATCTGGTTCCTGCCTAAAGGCAGAAGAATTATCTACTACTACTGCCCCATGGTGGGCAAAAATAGGGGCAAATTGCTTACTTATACTTGCACCTGCTGAAAATAAAGCAATTTTTATGTCTTTTGATTTTACTGCTTCTTCGGTTAGTTCTTCTACTTTTATTGCTTCTCCATGAAAGTTAATCTTTTGACCTGCTGTCCTTTTAGAGGCAAAAGGATATAAATTCTTTACAGGGAACGCCCTTTGTTCCAAAGTTTTAACCATTTCATTACCCACAGCACCTGTTGCTCCTACTACAGCCACATTTACTTCTTTCATAAGATATCCCCCATGCTTAGAAATACAACTAATGAACAAATTTTATCTTTTTTCAAAATATTGTAAAGACCCCAAAATCCACGATTGATTTTTAGGTGTCAAAATATTCCCGATGCGTTGAAGAGTGAGTATATAACAAACAACAAGAAGAAAGAGGAAGGCAACCGTAAAAATGGCAATAAATACTTGGGATGGGCATATGTAGAAGCAGCTAATTTTGCAAAGAGGTATTGTCCAGAAGCTAAAAAGTTCTACCAAAGGAAGATGGCAAAGACCAACCAGATTGTAGCCACTAAGGCATTAGCAGCAAATAAGATAGCAAGAGACTGTTACTATGTAATAAGAGATCGGGAGGTATTCGGTGATAGAAATATAAATGGTCGGGACGACAGGATTTGAACCTGCGACCACCTGCGCCCCATGCAGGTGCGCTACCAGGCTGCGCCACGTCCCGACTTACTATTTTTTATAATTAAAGGGTGTCTTTGTCAACATCTGGACTTATCCATTGATTAACTAGATACCTCAATTCTCTTTCCCTTGTTATTTCCTCTACCCATATTTCAAAGAACCTGCTTCTTAAAGATGGCGAAAGAAGATTACGGGAGGTATGAATGCGAGGAGGATTTATGGCCAAAAACAATTTAAAGCAAGGATGTGCTTGATAAATATTACCTTCTTCATCTATTACATACCCAAAGTCAATCAGGGTATTCAAATATTCAGAAAGAGAACTAAGGTTTGCCTCATCCACTAAAAGCCAAAATCCTTCTTCTACCGCTTTAAAAAGCATGCCCTTTCGGTAATACCATCTTCCTTTTTCATCTTGCACATAACCACCCAACAGCTCTTCCAAACCTGTATCCAAAGAAAGGTTTATATAGAACAAATTAGTCTGTTTTTGTTTTGCCAGATAGCGAATAAGAGTAGTCTTGCCTGAAGCAGGCATACCCACTAAGAGCACAGGCTCATTATATTTAATGGCATAAAGGATAGAAGTAACAATAATTTCCTGGGACCTAGTAGGAATGATGTCTGCCTCGGTTTGGGGAATAAATTCATCACCCTTGGTTACTCTAATCTCATTAAACAAAAAAGTTATTTTTTTTCTTTGTCCATCTATGATTTCTTCTAATTTTAAACCCTTCATTTTGAAACCAAAATGGGCATCCAGACTACTAATGAGGGCTTGCCTTTCTGATTCGTTTCTTATGCGAGCTAAATAAACTGTATAAAGTTCCCAGAATAGCTGTTTAAAAAATTCTTTATCAGATAAATTGCTCTTTAATAAAACTGAAACCCTCTTTCCTACTCTAATAATATCTCTTAAAGAATAAATATAAGGGTCTTTTTCTTCTTTCCCAATCACCTTTGCCTGAGCTTGTTTTTCTAATGTCTTATGGAATCTGGCTATCATTAAAGCAATAGAAGAAGGAATTTTAAAAAGACTACTTAAAATTTCTGCCATTTCTGATTCTGCCAGTTCCTTTTGGTAATAAATCTTCCATCGGGATAAAAATACTTTAGACAACTTCTGCCTTTGGCTATAGCTCTCTGGGTTAGCAGTAGCGAAAATAGCAAAATTGGGAGCAGGTATAATTTGTTTTTGCTGTCCATTTTGTGAATAGGTAATTTTTCCAGTAGTAAGATAATCGTTAAGGACTTCAATAATCTCAGAAGAGGCTAAATTTATCTCCTCTAATACCAGCCATTTACCTTCTTTAGCTGCTTTTAAAATTATACCATCCTGCCAGACGAACCTTCCCTTTTTATCTGGTTTCATTCCCCCAATAAGTTCGAATTTGGATAAATAGGGATTTAATGTATAAGAAAGATGTTCATAACCCAAAAGGGTGGCTAACCATTTAATCAAAAAACTCTTTCCTGTAGAAGTAGGACCCAAAAGTAAAACAGGATGCCTTAGTTTATAACCTAAGGCGATGGTCTTTATGATGTTAAAACTAGATTCTGTAAATACACATACAGGAATTTCTAAAACCTTGTTTCTTTTTAACTCTAAATGGCCAATTTTAACCAAATTAGAATCTATCTTGATTTCTGAAGAAAAACTCCCTTTTAAAAAAGCATTTAATCTCTCTTTTAAAATATTTTCAAAATCAATAACTGCTCGCTGGAGACTATCCTTTTTCTTTGCAATCATGTTTACAATAATTTTTGATAACGCTTTAGATGTGGCTTGAGAAACATCTGGATCTTCATTATTCAATAAACCCTCCAACCTGTTTAAATATTGTTTTTGGTTTCTTTCAATAAGGATAGAATACACATTCACTAAGCTATTAGCAGAAGCCTTCACTAAATCCCGATTTTCACTTTCTAACAAATCCTCTAATTTCTCTAAATATTCATCCTCCCCTCTTAAGGCAAAACTGCAATACACATCCGCCAGCGAAGAAGCAGCAGCAATGCCTACATATGTATTAGGGTGATTAAGCATGTTTTCCAGATAATGCAGTTGTGGTTTTTCGCCTTGCTCAATAAATTTTATATAGACTTGAGCCAATGAGGAAATAGCCACTATACATACATAAAAATCTTTCTCGTTAAGCATGTTTTCTAAATAGTTTAAATATCGCCTTTCTCCCTTTTGGATGAGATAAGAATAAACACCTGCTAAAGAAATATTGACTTTCCTGGTAAAAAACCAGTTTGTGCTATCAAGCAAGCCTTCTAATTCATTCAAACACCCCCTCTTCCCCTTTGCTACCAATTGACTACAGACACGTCCTAAGGCAGTAGCGGCTGCTTTGGTCACTGGTCCGTATCTGTCTTTAAATAACACTAGGAATTTAGTTAAATCAGGAATTTCTCCCTCTTGAATCAGATGGATATATACTTTAGTTATGGCATTTATTGCGGTAATTCTCACTCTCCAGTCTTCTTCATCAAGCATGCTCTCTAACTTGGTTAAATCAGGCCTTTGGCCCATTTCAATAAGGGCTGAATAAACCATTGCCAAACCACGAGTTAATGCTTCTTTAATTCGCCCATATTTGATTTCAAACATGGCTTCTAATCTTCCAAAATCAGGAATTTTCCCTTCTTTAATAAGAGCTGCATATATCCTGGCCAGAGAATTAATAGCCGCTATCTGGAAAGATAGGTCATCACTATTAACTATAGTTTCTATGTCTTTCACATCTGGGGTAATACCCTCTTTTATGAAATCTAAATAGACTTCCGTTAGGGCATTTATGGCTATTATGCCAATTTCAGGACATCTATTTTTAATCATATTTTTTAATTTAGCTAAATTTCCATTTTGGCCTTCCTTTATAAGGAGAATATAAACAGAAGCCAAAATATGAGCAGCAGTGGTTTGGACATGCCAATCATCTTTATGGAGTAAGTCCTCTAATTTCTTCAAATATTTCCTTTGCCCAGCAGTCAATAAGTAAGTATAAATCTCTCCCAATGTGCGGGTTGCTGTTTGGCGAAGATGCCAATCTTTTTCGGTAAGCATATTTTCTAATTCATCAATGATAATTTCTCTCAATCCATCACTAGGTAAAACACGAAAGGCAATGCCCATAGCAGGGATGACTATTAATTTATCTCTGTGAGAAAGAAGTCTTGATAGCAAAAAAAGTGCCTCTTTCAATTCTTGGTCTAAAACAAGTCTAGCTATAAATGAAACCAATTCATCAATATTTACAGGAATAGCTGAGATAGATGGGGTTTGTTCAGATAGAGTTTCAAAATCATCCCTTTTTAAATCAGGAAACTTTTCTTGAACCAAAGGATGGTTTAAAATGACCTCAATAACTCTTTCTCGCTCTTCTATTTGGACAAATCCATAATTCAATATCTCAACTAATGCCTGCTTAGGTGAAAGGTTATTTAAAAACTTTAATGCTTCAGAAGCCCTCTTTAGATGTCTGATATTGAATTGAGGAAAGTTTTCTCTCAAAGAGAGGTATATCTGGCTTAAAATTTCGCTTAAATCAAGAGTATTCAAAATAAAGACCTTTGATCCTTTCTTCTAAAATCTTAGATAAAACTCTAGGTAAATCTATTATTTCCTTCACTTGAACCGAGGTTTTATATCTCTTATCTACTTGGGTAACATATCCTCCCAGACCTATACCCACTACCTCTATATCTCTAACCACTGCCTCTTGTTGGAGTTCTGCAAATGTCTTCCCGGTATTGTTTATATTCCCTTCTCCATCAGTAATCATAATAATAAGCTTAATTGCCTCATTAGGCTCTTTCTCTAAAAGTTCAGTAGTAAGGGCTAAAGCATCTGCATCTGCAGTCATTCCTGATGGAATATACATGGAAATCTCTTCAAAAAGATCCGCCCTTTGAGATTGATTCATAACCTCTCCAAACATTTTATGAACAATAACTGTATCTGAAAAACCTATTACCGCATAATCTATATCTAAATTAGTTAATGACTCCATAAATAAAAGCAAACCTCTTAAGGCAGCACTCCTTTTAGGCTCTAGCATAGAACCTGATTCGTCTAAGACTAAAGCTATACTATGGGATCTAATGGTAGGAAGTCTCCTTCTCATAAATATCTCTAAATCTTTTTTCTCTAATGGAATCTTTTGTTGAATTTTTCTAGATTGGTTCATGGCCTTTCTTAAATCAGGCTTTTGGCCTGATTTGAAATATCCCTGGTAATAAAGTCTGCTATTTTTAAAAAAATAATTTTCCAATACTCCACAAAGATACTGAATTATATCCGCAATCTCATTATAAAATTTATGATAAATAGCTAAATCCTGTTGCCTTTTAATCCTTCTTTGCTCTCTGATGAGGTCTTTAAGGGTAAAGCTTGAGAAAGGTTTGAGTCTTTGCACCTTTTGACTGCTCATTTGAGCATATTTTTCTGCCTGTTTCTTATCAGGTCTATCAATCTGAGGAGATAACCTTTCTGCTAACTCTTTAGCACTTTTTTCTATAGCTGATAAAGCACTACTAGAGCCACCAAAACCTGAGCTGTGCTCTATTTTTTTATCCTGAATAGCTTGACTCATTCTTTCCATAGCGAGGTGAATAAGTTTCTCATACTCTTCTAAAATATGTGCCTTTATTAACTGGGCTGCCTTATAGGAAAATTCAAACCGCTCCTTTTCCCCTACCCTTCCCTCTGGATAGCAATTAAATATCTCTGCAAAATAGTGAATAGTATTTTTGAGGGTCTTTTTTACCTCTGGATTTATCAGAAGTTCAGGTATTTTTTTATATCTCCAATAATACATCACACTCAACACATACTCTAAGTGAGGGTATAACTGATAGGGGTGAACTGTTCCATTGATTTGTCTTTGCAAATGACGCACATATTCTGATTTTTCTAAAGATTCTGAAATCAGGTCTTCATACATAAGGTCTAAATAATATCTTGACCCTGGAAATAAGGAAATCATCCAATTGTTTACCCTTACATCCTCAAAAGCATTTAAAAGAAGTTTTAAATAATTTTTGCTATAGAATAATTTAAACTCCTCTTTCCTTATATCTACACGCGTAACCTGGCGATGGCCTGCCTCATGAATGGTAAAACCAATCACTTCTTCAGGGTCATAATTTAATAAAAGCTCCTCTGGAAAAACTACTTCATTTTTTTCATAATCATAAAACCATCCTTGCCCTGGTTTTATTTTCAAATCCATATCTTCTCCCAGGGCAGTGGAAATAACCTCCATTAAATCAATAAATCTTTTTAATCTAAAGTTCATATTTTAATTATATCATAGAGGAAAAGTTATTCAATCTGATTTAAAACAGTCCTGAAGAATCAAAACTAAAAAATAGTTAGAAAAGAAGATAAGGCAACATGGGTGTGATTTGAAAAAACTTTTCCCTAACCCTTGATTTTCAATCTTTCATCTATTTCTACCTCCTTCATTACCAATAATAAAACAATTTTTTTCTGTAATGTTTAAATTGGTAATCCAACGGAGCTTCCGGGCTCCCAAACAGGTATTCTATTGGGAAATGCGTAAGTTAACTCTATTTTAATCTCAATTTTGTTGCCACTATGTCTTTTACTGTTAGGTCTTGATAAAAAGTTAAGCTGGTTTAATATGTTCTCACTATATATGTGGACCTCTGCAAATACAAAAGAGGGTAGAGATAGAGACACTAAAGGAGCGATTTGGTTGTAGGCACATTACCCTTGTAGGTGATAAGGGGATGATAAAAAGCGGTGAGATTGTGATAGCCGTTGGAGAGAGGAGGCTTGTTACCGTTCCAAGACCCGACAAGGCTTGTAAGGAATTGCTTAAACGAGTCAATGTAACCCTGCCAGAGGTATTACCCTATCAGGAGACACATGTTGCCACGAGAAAGAAACTGAACAGTTTCAGGAAAAGAAAGTAATGTTCGGCAGATACAATCAAAATAGGACTAGTTCTTATGTGGAGGAATAAAGTTTCAGATAAAGGGAATCTAAAAATAATTGTTTCTGGGTTGACACATAGTTGACATACGATTTAGAAACTCCCTTCACCTTCTATCGCAATTGTGAAGAGACCCGATTCAAGGAAAAATTTTGGTGCGCCCGGAGGGATTCGAACCCCCGACCTACGGATTCGTAGTCCGGCGCTCTATCCAGCTGAGCCACGGGCGCCTCCTTTCTAGGAAATTTATTGTAATATTTTTTCTAAAATTAGTCAACAAATTATAATTGGACATTCCCCAAAATTTAGGCGTTAATCTTTAAAAACATCGATGAATTAAGGATTTTTGGCATTCAATAAGTGGAATAAGAAAGCACACTTTAACTTCACCAATCTATTTATAGCTTAGCAGATTGCTCCGTTAAGCCATCAAGACCAAGCCCTTCCATGGTGGCTTTCGCCAGTCTTGATGGCACTCCGCAATCTGCTTTTTAAAAACTAGAGTTGGTTGAAAGGAAAA
>Ga0190315_1000856_pt1 | contig 13462 bp, 9 predicted proteins | sample 48701101_MG_FD_161673 | JGI IMG/M metagenome (GOLD analysis project Ga0190315, IMG submission 161673) | Hydrothermal vent sediment bacterial communities from Southern Trench, Guaymas Basin, Mexico - 4870-11-0-1_MG | ecosystem: Environmental > Aquatic > Marine > Hydrothermal vents > Sediment ...
TATGTCCGAAAAATTGATTTTCTTATGGAAAAGTATATTTCCTTCCTTTCTTCTCTCCTACTTCGACAAGCAATCCTTTGCTAACAAGTTCTTTCAAATCGCGGTACAGTGTCTTTTCCGATACATTGGGAATCATCTTCTTGAATTCCGAAATGGTTATTTCTCCCTTCTCCTTGAGATACATAACAGCCCTTATCTGCCTCTCATTTAAACCCAATTTTCTCAGATACTCCTCGTTATAGATATCTTTGTAGAAAATAACTTTCATAACACCATGCTCTTCAATGAAATCAGGCTCTGGCAAACCATTCTGTTTACAGCTCTCAACGATCTTTATCGTTCCCCTCCCCCATGCCTCGATCAGTCCAGCAAAATAAAATGTTCTTGCAAGCAGAGGATTTCTCGGCTTTGATACGTGCTCTTCTTTGAGTTTCTCAACCGGTACCTCTGGTGGTAGTTTTCCTTCATTCATTATGACAAGCTTGTCATCGTAAACTCTTATCTGAATAGCTGAGGTACCAAGATAGTCTCTATGGATAACAGCATTTATTATCGCCTCTCTCAAGGCATCCTCTGGATATTCCAAAACATCCCTTCTTCTTATACCTTCGAATCCTGACAATCTCATTAGATATTTTGTTTGCAGGATATCCATTGCCCTTTCCACCTGTTCAAACAAATTCCCTTCGATCTCATCCGTACTCACAACATCTGCCTCGGATACGAATTTTCCTATCTTTATGTATGCCTGAATAAAATATTTCTGAGGATTCTTCCCAAACAACAGGATGGATGCACGCGTTAATTTCCCATCTACCAAGAGATTGAGCTTCTCCAGGATTAGCTTAGGGTCCTTCTCTCTTGCTATCGAGGGTATCCTTTCCCTAGCCCAGTCTTTAAATTTCTCGATGGCATCGGGATCAATTTCATCAAAACTTACCTTCTCCAAAGGGTACTCATCCCAAGTTTTTCCAAGCTTTTTCATTAGAAACTCTGCAAGCTCTCTACCATCAAGCTGAGCGGTTGTGCTTCCGCTCCTGACGTAATACTTCCCATCGTATGATACAGGCATCAACGAAGGTTTAACATCGATTTCGATAATCTCTTTTCCATCCTTTCTCATGACTGATACCGAGGGTATTATCCCTAACTTGTTCCTTATCTTGTCAGGCAGAGTTTTCAATAGCTTCTTGGAATCTTTTACACCAACTATTTTTCCATCATCTCTTACACCAACAACGAGTTTTCCACCATCGGTGTTTGCAAATGCGCATATTATCTTTAGATGGCTGTCTCTCCAGCTTTCCTTAAATTCTACAGTCTGACTTTCCCTTATCATATCACCATTACAGATATCCTAACAGCAGTTTTCAATATTTTCTTCTTCCTGACCTCTACCTCTTTGTAGCCCATTTTGCCCGATAAGTGCACATGGTACGGTAGTATAGTTTGAAAACGGGCGCAGGCGAAAGAGGGCGTTCTCATCTGATATCTCTTCCTGATATTCCTGCGTATGTAGTGGAGGAGAAGATATCATCACAATTGGGGTTGATCTAACCCTGTCATAAAGTTTAATAAAGATCACAACTTAATAGAAAGGTGAGAAAAGATGAGAATGAGGAAGGTTTCTCCATCTGAGTTGCTTGGTCGTCCATTAAATGAAATCGAGAAGAAATACGCACCTAAAGAACTGTACATTTCCGGTTCAATGAAAATACCTCTTCCTGGACCACGGGTAGCCATTATAGGAACAAGATCCCCATCAGAGCAGGGAAAGAAGGATGCTGTGGAGATAACAAAAAAACTGGTTGAGTACGGAGTGATAATTGTAAGCGGCCTCGCTAGAGGGATAGATACAGTTGTGCACAAAACAGCTATAGAGCACGGAGGAAAAACGATTGCGGTGCTCGGTACACCTCTGAACAGAGTCTATCCCAAAGAAAACAAATCTTTGCAGGATTTGATAAAGCGGGAGCATCTGGCTGTAACTCAATATCCTCCGGGGTGTATAACAAAACCAAAACATTTTGTTCTCCGCAATAGAACAATGGCTCTTTTATCCGATGCGAGCATAATCATCGAAGCTGGAGAAACTAGCGGAGTCATATCCCAGGGATGGGAAACCTTGAGGTTGGGTAGACCCCTATTCCTCTGGAAACTATTGGTAAATAGAAATCTAGGTTGGGTAAAGGATATGATGAAATATGGTGCTCTGGAACTGAAAAGCATCAGAGATATAAATTCCGTGATAGAAGAGATCTTTCCAGCTCTCGAGGGTACAGTGGATATAAAAAGTTTAGAAATCAAAATTTAAGGGTTGTCGAAAATGACCAGATTGTTAGAAATGAAGTATGCTTCTTTACTTTCTTACTGTCCACGTGATCCATCTAAGAAGGGAGAAATTGCCAGGAAAGTTATGATATCAATAAAGAAAGAATTACCCATGAATTCAGAATTTGGAGTATTGTTTGCATCAGAATTTGTTGCAAAAACGTTAAAGAAGATCATCAAGAAGGATAAAGACTTCAAAGACTTTCTGGGTGAAAATCCTGTTCTCATTCCAGTACCAAGGCACGCACCAATCAAGAAAGACTCACTGTGGCCATCTTTTCAGATAGCCAAAGCAATGGAAAGAGAAGGAATTGGTGCGGTTAGACCTATACTTGAAAGGATAGAGGCAGTACCAAGATCATCTACGTCTTCACCAGAATCCAGACCAAGTCCAACGATTCATTATAAATCTATGGCGATAAAGAAAATCCCAACAATCTCCCAGGATGTTATTCTTGTGGATGATCTCGTAACGAGAGGCCATACGTTTATTGCTTCAGCTTGGCATGTTTGCGAGGCGTTTCCAGATGTCGAAGTAAGAGCATTTGCAGCAATGCGAACAGTGAGCAATAGACTCGAGTTCAAAGAACTCTTCGATCCAGTTATAGGTCGAATAACATACAGACCAGAATATGATGATTGCCTGAGGAGACCGTCTTAGAAATTTTTGCCTGTTTTCCCCTTTGTAGTCCATTTTTGTCCGATTAGGTGTTATTTTCTCCCTCAATCTGGATACCTGCCTGTTTCAGAGCCTCCAAAATTTTGTCTTGATACTCGGATATGCTTATCTCTCCTTCCTTTGCCGAAATTTTCATCCTTATCTCCACATTGTCAAATTTTTCTCGAATGAAATAGATCAATCTAACGATGTCTGATAATCTCTCAACTGTGGGAGATATCGCCAGATTTAGTTCTGTATACCTGTCCTCTTTCTCCGCAGTAGTAACTACCGGAGGAGCTGTTGTAGTGGAAACTACTCTACCAGGGGGCGAAGGCGTTTCTTCTATAGTTTCTTCCTCTACCTTGCAAAGGTCTTTCCTAATGATAATTTCTCCCTCTGATAGAGTCGGCGTATAATCCTCTTTAAAGTATTTGCATGAAGGTTTACCGTCCTCTATATACCCTAAACCGAACAAGCCCTGAGATACACCCTCTCTTATTGAATCTCTCACTGCATCAATTGATATGAATCTATTCTCTCCCGGTGTATTCAATATGGCATCCCATATCCTTCTTGTTTCAACGTAGTCCCTGTCTTTCAGATACTTCTCCGCTATAACTAGCGGTGATAGTCTTTCCAATAATTCTTCCTCGCTTCTCAATCTGTTATACACGATCTGGTCTATAGACAGATCCATACCATAGGTTGGCTTTCCAAGATTTATATCCTTGAGACCATCCCTACCCGGGAGATATATAAGACGATAGTAACTGAGTAGGAGTTCTCTTACGATATCTTTGTATTTTCTTATGTTTTGATTTACCATGGTTTTCTGATCCTGTCTGAGATACAAGGATTTGTCACTCTCTATGAGTTGCCACGCTATCCACTTTTTAAGATTGTTGATAAAATTACTTCTTTCGGATTCTAACGGACAGAGGAAGATCAAGGTGTTTTTGTGAGTTCTTAGTTTATCACCACAATTTTGCAAGATGTTATCGCATTTCGTGTGATTTTCTCTCATTATTACAAGTTTTAGGTTTGGAGAATCCGGAACATCTTTTGAATTAGATGGCCAGATGTAAATTTCAAAGTAATTTTTTCTGACATTTTCAGATAAGAGCTGTTTTTCTTTCTCTAGCAACACATTCTCGCTAATTCCATCCATTTTTGTTAACAGGATTCGATTCAGATTTGGCTCGTTAGAGAAATAGTACCTTCCATCATATTGCAAGTAGAATAGATTCTCCTCAAGCTTTGATATCGCTTCAACCACTATGCTACTTGGAGCATCCATCTCTGCGGATGACATCTTTATCTCGTTTACACCACATCCTTTCTCTGGACCACCCGAAAAGGAATACATAAAGATGGTTGTCGCAACCTTCGTTCCAAACGAGTATGGAAGATAAGAGGACCCAAGACCTTTATCGACTTTCTTTGCTCCAGAATCTGAAGATGTTATATCCTGAGCTATAACGCTATCGAATTCATGCCCTATATGATTTATCAATTCTCTCCTTATCTCGTCGTTTTCTAAGTCAACATCACACAACCTTATAAACGGTATTTTTGCATCTCTTAGCGAGTATACCACCAAAGACAAAAATCTCAATACCCCTCTGGTCCTCTGAAAAGATGGAAAACTTCCCCATCTCTTGTATAGAACATCTATAACTTCTGGCTGGAAAGGATAGCTCTTGATGAACTTCTCCCGGTAGTCTGCTTTCTCTACACCCTCGGGAAAGATTTTCTCCTTCTCGGCGTAATTTAGAAATTCTTCGATTATTTCCTTCGCTTCACCCTCGTCTATCTGGCTAAACAATCTCCTTCTCACAACGTGATATATTTCATCTTCCTGTACCGGGGAATATATCTTCTCCATTCTTCCCGCAATCTTCTTCAGTTGTTGGAAAAGTTTCTCTGCGCTTTCATCATAGTGTTCTAAAACACTTGATGGAAGAGTTATTATCAGAAGAGATTGTTCTGTTGTTTTAACTGCTCCCGTTAGTTCCTGTATAAAAGCCAGAAGTTGAGCTGATAAAGTTGTATCTCCGATTTTGATTCCAGCAGCCTTTGTAGCATAGGTCAAAATTTCATCCATCAAAATCAGGCATGGCTGACAGGAATCTATAACCTCCCTTATCTTCTCCTTTCCCGGTGATGTCTCTCCTTTTAACTTCTCGACTTTACCTGTTAGCTGTCTTTCTAGCTCTTCCCATATTATTGTTTCCCTCGGATCAAGAGCAGTGCCATCTATTACAGCAACGTTATATCCTTTTTCTTTCGCCTTATGATATAGAGCAATCAGAGCGTGGGTTTTACCTCCTCCAAAAGGAGTTTGTAGCTGTATTACTGGGTCTCCACCTTCACCCTGCAATCTCTTTTCCATCATCTCCAATAGGTTCTGCAAACCTTTAGTGAGATAAGTTTTTTTGAAGAATATGTCCGGATCTTGATACTCAGCGGGAGCCCTTCCTTTGTATACTTCCCACAAGTCGGCAGCAAAAACATCCATAGTAAGTCTTCCTTTCAGGATATCTTCATGAGGTATTGCAACGGATGTAAAGGTTTTCATTTTTCACACCACATATGTTATAATGCAGGAGTTATTAAACTATTATCTTGGGGTTGGTTAGTCGATATTTCATCTAAAATCATCCAACCTCGCTATTTTTCTCTCTTTTTCCATCCTCTCTCTCATCCTCAAAAATCCTTCCAGCAATTGCTTCTCCTTTCCATGAGATATTTGAGCGAGGGCATTTGCAACTCTAAAGAAAGTATCGTTCATCCATCCGCTCTCTTGCAACAACTCTTTTATCTCATCATGTAACCCTTCTCTCCATAAAAGCAAACATTTATGCAGCACATCTATGAGTTCATTTCCTCTTATTTCGTCTATACTACGTTCATGAGCAGATAAGAGACGAATGTACTCCTTTTCTTTTACAATGAATCCTTTGTTCCATTCTTTTTCTAGATCAACCCCTGTACTTGATGCAAGTTTTCTTGCATCATCAAAATGTACTTTTGCTTCTCCATAACTCCATCTCCAGAGAAGATAAAACTTTGTCAACGGGGAAATCTCCCCGGCTATCCCATCTTCCAAGATTTGCCTTAATGCATAATCAGCGACAACATCTCTAACAAAATCAAGCAGTTTATCAGCTCTAACAACATTTCCTTCATAGTCCATAACCTTTTCATATTTTCCGAATATCTCGATCGCAGAGCCGATGGCAGCGATGAAGTAATCAGCTCCTGTAAGAGATTTTTCCTTAAATTCCTCTTCCAGTTTTTTCATTTTCTCATTCAAATACTTCTTTATCTCCTCCTTCACATCGTTGAACCATCCCACTCCATGCTTTTCTCTCTTACGGGCAACAATGTATATGGAAGATGCAAGAGCAGCGGATTCTTTAGCTCTTAAACGAGCTTGCATTTCAGTATGGATGGGCCATGATGCCGTAACTATCAAGCCAGAGTCAAGTAATGCATTGATTACCGTCTCCCAACCCTCCGTTGTTTTGTGAGCATATACTATCGTCGCTATTCCGTTTGGTTTCAAAACACGATATATTTCCTGGAAAGATTTCTTGAGCATGTCTTCAAAGAATCTCTTTCCTTCTTCCCATGTTTTATCATGAGTATAGGCAACGATTTCCTTACTTTTTGGAGTCAAAGGTGTTGAAAACAAATCTGGATATAAATCACCAAGGCATCTTTTAAGCCAAACATAGAAGAAATCAGAGAGATAAGAATAAGGCACATTGTCATAATATGGCGGATCGGTGAGAACAGCATCGAAATAATCGGAAGGAAATGGAAGCTCTGTAGCAGAGAATTGGAAAACATTGGCAGACGAGGGATTATGCGAGAGATATAAGAAATGCTCTATCGTTTTTAAGACCCATTCCATTGCAGAGTTCCAATCCCCAGTGGCACTACTCCACGGAGTAAGCTCAAAGTTATCCCAAATCATCGGAAGTGCTTGTCTTCCAAAAGTATGTGCTATAAATTCCCCAGCGACTGCCCAAACACATAGTGATGAATTATAATCTACTTGACGATCTATCATCATTGCCAAATAACTCACCACTGCTTTTGCATATTCTTTGTCATATCCTTCTTCAATCATCTTTTCATATGCCTGCCTCACTTTTTCAACAAATGTTATCAGAGCCAACTTCTGGCGGGAGTTGAAAAGAGAACCCCATGTCCACATTCCATATCGTTGAACACGGAAACCGAGTGTTTCTTTTGGTGGCAATGATTCATCTGGAACAGGGTCAATTCCCCATTCTTGCATTAGTTTTTGGCGTTTTTCTTCGAGGTATTTTTCTGCTTCTCTGTATGCTTTCATGTCTTCCTCGGTTGCTATTCTGTAGAATTTTCCCTTTCTCTTTTTGCTGTGCAGAACAACCGCAATCATTCTTTGTCCCGCTTTTCCTTCTTGGAATTGTCTCCTCACATTCTTTGCCTCTATGACATGCCCACAAACTGGACAAGTTGCTACCGCTCCCTTTACAGTTCCCTTTGATGGATCAAAACCAGATGGCATCTTTTCGTATCCATCTCCAACGATCTTGAATTTCACTTCCTTTCCTTCTACATAAGGATACAAAGCGACTTTCTTGTTTGGCTTTTTAGCGAGCCAGAACTGCCTCATTAAGGGAATCTCTGCATTACAGGATGGATTCTCGCATTTTATTGTTCTAGCCCAGATATAGCCTACTGGAATAGCTCCTTCACCTTCTCCAAAATATCCCGATTTGTCGGGAGGATAAAATCTTCCTATCTCCTTCTTTGCCTCCTGCAAAACCCATTCTCCCCATTTTTTGACATCTTTGACAAGTTTTTCTCCATATTTCTGAGGATATTCGAGAGTGCATTTTAAAATGAGAACGGCAACGGGATTATATTCGCCAGCGTAAGTTTCACATCCTAAGCGAAGAGCTTCTAAGGGTATAGATCCTCCTCCAGCAAAAGGATCGAGAACACGTGGAGGTTTACCGCCATTCGCTTCGAGGATATCTTTTCTCGCTTTTTCAATAATCGTTGAATTCAAAGAATTCTCCCATTTACACAGCTCAATTATAAACTGCCTTTTCTTTTCCCATTCATCTATATCTTTTGGAGCTGGAATCAGAGCAGCATAACTTGTTGCTCTGGAACTTGCCAATGGTCGACGAGCCCACCAGATATGCAACGTGGATATATGTCCATGTCTGATGTTCTTCTCCCTTGCAGAATGCTCGCTAACTTCCTTCACGGGAAAACTTTCCTCTATGAAACGTTTATCTTCCATTTTATTCACCTCTTTGAGCCCTTTGTGAGCCCTTTAATACTCCTTTGAACCCTTTGTGGGCCCAAACCATACTCTTTTCTCATATTATCACACAGGTATTTTGAGAATGGTTTTCAATACATTTCTCCTTTGCTTAACTTCCTCATTTAAGAGGAGAGGATTTTTCATGTTTTTACAAATATTCTTCATTGACATTAGCACATACTCTATATCGGATCTTTTTGAAGAGTAGAGTTTCCATGGGGAGAAAAACTCAAACTCCATACCCTCATAAATTTTTGTAGCAAAATAGACAAGCGGTATTTCAAAGCCTCTTACCAATTCCTCCACCGCTCTAACGAAACCTTCAACTACATTATTTTTCATCTCTTGGTCAAATATGTGCCACAGAACTATGCTGTCGAACCCAAATAAAGAATAGGCCAACGCTTGCTCTATTCCATAATAAAACTTCTCCTTTTCTCTGAAGAATTTCACTTCAACACTTGGTATCATCACACCATCATAATCCAAGAAAACAAATATCATATCAACTTCCATACGAGGCGGAGCTTCTCCGCTCCACCAATCTTTCCATAATTCATTGAACTTTGTAGTTCCGAGGTTGAGATGTGTGAAAACCTTCTTCACAAAATCTATTTTCCTTTCTTCCACCAATTTCTTGATCTCTTTCACCAGATCTCTTTCTGTCATGATACCTTTTCCCCTTTCTTCAAGATTTCTTTCTTATCCACCACAAATCTTACGACCTCGATTTTCTCGAAGGTCTCCAGATTCTCATAGGGATTATTTATGATGTAAAGTTCGGGTTTGCTGGCGGCATTCAACACAACGTAAAGCCAGTACTGATTCCTGAATCTCTTGGCTTTGAACCATTCATTTGGAGTGAGTGCAACATCTCCAAAATCTTTTCTCGCTTTCACTTCTATATACCTTGTCTCATCTCTACCTTTTGATCTTATATCGAAGCCGAGATTTTCTTTGGAAACATCTTCTGGATGTCTTCCGTTCTTTCTCTCATACTCCATCGCTATCTCCATCCCTATCCTCTCGATCTCCTCGTCGCTAACCATCTCTCCCTCCTCGGGAATCACCCTTATGACGGTTAAAAGCTGAGGTGTGGATATGGAAAGCGTCTTTTCTTTCCTTATTTCCTCTTCCAGCTCCCTCTTAGCCCTTTCATACTCCAGCTTCCGTTCTTTCTTGTTTCGTATGGGGAGATCAACCTTTTCTCCCCTGGCTTCTCTTTCGTACAACTCCGTAAGCTCCAAATCCAGGTTTCTGATTAGATGATCCAGGGATTTAATCCCATATTTTCTCTTGATCTCCGCCTCCCTATTCCTTTCCCTTTCTATCTCTTCCTTGTACTTTTCTACAACATCGATCGCAAAAGGAAGCACTCTCTCCTCCTGTATATTTACTTCTTCGTCAATCTTCTCTGTAAATGGAGATAAATCCCATAGGATAGCGGGATTAACCTCCTTTAGATCTTTTCCATCATCATAAATGGCGATTATCCTCCTACCCGCCACTTCCCCTTTTCCATCGACCACCTCACCTATGTAGAACCATATTAAACCATTGTACACACCAGAAGGATCTTTAAATACCGCTCCCCTACGCGCCAGCTCGCTGAAATTTCTCTCCACCCACTCAAGGAGAGCTTCTAAGAGAGGATGACCAAATGAAAGAAACTCTACTTCCGGGTGTTTGAAGGCGACTTCCCTATCAAAGGTCACCTTTGGATATCTCTTCATTAGAATTCCGAATCTATTCTTGAACGTTGTTTCTTCAGCTATCTTTCTTATTTCATATGGTATAGAATCTATGGCCAAGAAACCATCTTTTAACTCCCTGTACCTTCCACCAGCCATCTTGAAGACTTTCTTAAAAAACTCTTCTACATATTCTGGGATGAGCCTATTTTCCTTGGCTTTTTCGGCCATCTCCCTTATCCTAGTGTAGTCTATATACCTAGTTGCAAGAGATTCTCCAAGGATGTTTTTAATTTTTGATATGTAATTTTCATCAACCCTTATATCCAGCTCTTTCAAGATTTCATCCATACTCTTTGCATTCATGGCAGCATCGAGTATGAGCTGATAGAGATTTTTTCCATAGAGAACATCTCCTATGACATCGAATACTCTATCGCTTCCAAGTTTACTTTTTATTTCATCCAGTTTGTCAAAGAGTCTCAGAAGAACCTCTCCCTCTCTCGTGTTCGCAGCCACAAGGTTGAAAATATATACATCCTTTTGCTGACCATATCTGTGTATCCTTCCCATTCTTTGTTCCAGCCTGTTGGGATTCCATGGTATATCGTAATTTATCATTATATGACAGAATTGAAGGTTTATACCTTCTCCCGCCGCCTCTGTTGCGACCATTATCTCGGTTTCATCCCTGAAAACCTTCTCCGCCTTTATCCTCTCCTCGAGACTCATTCCACCATGTATGGAGTTTACCTTATAACCCCAGGATCTGATCTTTCTAACCAGATATTCAAGGGTGTCTCTGGACTCCGTGAAAATAAGGATTTTGGAATTACCTCCCATCTCTCTTATCTTCCTGAATCCCTCCGTTATAGCTTTCCTCAACTCCCTCAGCTTGACCTCTTTTTCACCTTTCAATATTTCTTTAGCCTTCTCTATAAGCCTATCTATGGTCTCGATCTCTTCCCTTAACTCTTCGGGATCTTTGGCAAGAGTTACTCCCTCCCACTCTTCTTCCTTTTTCCACCTCTCACTTTCCTCTAAATCTTCCAGCTCTTCGAAATCTATTTTTAGTTCCTTCGGTTCTTCTTTGCCTATGAGTATCTTTTCTAATTTTTCTTTTCTTCTTTCGAGGGATCTAAGTAAAGCATAGGTACTCGATGCCATCCTCCTCTGCAATATAACCAGCGCAAAAGCCACATTCCTTTTCTTATCTTGCCTCAAAGCCCTGTTATACTGATGTACAACGTATCTGGATACCTCATTGTAGAGATCTATCTCCTCATCCGAAAGATTGAATTTTAATGTCATCGGAAATCGTCTTGTGAAAATGGGTCTTCCTTCGAAATCTTTCAGATCCTCTTTCAACCTCCTGATGAAGAGAGGGTTATCCTTATTCTTAAGAGATTCTTCCACCATTTCGGGAGTAGCGAAGAATCCCGGTGCGAGAAGATCCAAAAAGAGTCTGAAGTTTTCTGGATCTCCTTTGTGTGGAGTAGCCGTAAGAAAGAGAAGATGGTTTGATGTTTTGGATAGCACCTCCCCTAACTTATACCTTTTGGTACGCGATATCTTCTCGCCGTACCTGTATGCAGCCATTTTGTGCGCCTCATCAACTATAACTAAATCCCAATAGACGGAATTTAGAGTCGGCAGTATCTCTTCCTGCTTAGCAAAATCGATAGAAGTAATAATCTGGTTATTCATCTCCCAGGGATTCTCCCCATAAAGGGCATTAAAGGTGTGCCGGTCAACAACTACAAAATTTTCATCGAATTTATCCTTGAGTTCTCTTCTCCATTGATCCTTTAGATGCCCGGGAACAACTATCAGGATTCTATTAGCCAATTTCCTCAGCTTGAGTTCCTTGATCACCAGTCCCGCCATTATGGTCTTTCCCGCTCCCGGGTCATCTGCAATAAGAAATCTTATGCGTGGCCGCTTCAGTATATAGCCATATACCGCCTCTATCTGAAAAGGGAGGGGATCGATCTTCGAAACATTCATCGCAAGTAGAGGATCAAAAATCGAAGCATACTTGAAACGAAGCCCCTCTACTCTCAGAAAGGTTTTATCGGCTGGAGCTGAAAAATCAAACTCCTCTTTCGATATTTGTATAAGAGAGAGGTCTTCCTCCGTTAACAGACGATCCACATGCATCTTTGAATGAAGCGTGAAACCGGCTATTCTCACATATCTCCCTATCCTTTCGACCTTTTCAACCACAACATTTTCCTTCCAAAATGGACCCTTTATTGTGTCTCCTTCCTTTATTGTCAACATTCTTTTCACCCTCTCTATTCGATTCCTAACCCAAGATCAATACCATCCTTCTGCATCATAGCACTTGCACAATTTATGCAAATATCTCCAACCATCTCTTCAGGAGGATATTCCTGTCCACAGATTTTGCATTTTGGCATTACAATCTTCTCCAAATAGAATATACGGACGCGGCGGGATTCGAACCCGCGACCACTGGCTTAGAAGGCCAGCGCCCTATCCTGGCTAGGCCACGCGCCCCGAATATAATAATAGAAAAAGGGTATATTTTAGTTATTCGTAAGGTGCAGCTTCCTCGAGCAGGTCAACATGGCTAAGTAACATTCTTCTACAGCAGTACCTCGTTATCCCGAGGTCATCCAGAATTTCCTTCGGTGTTTCCTTTGGTTTCTCACCGCTCTCGATGGCTTTCTTGTACTCCTCGCATCTCCTCTTGAACTCCTCGTAGACGGAACCTATGACCTTACCACACGAGAAACATCTCACGGGAATTATCATACAATCTCACCTGTACGATTTCTGCCTCTTCTTTCTCGCTCCCCTTCCGAGTGGCTTCTTTGGCTCCTTTCTCCTCGGGTCGCTGACGAGCAAACCCCTGTCGAACTTCAGATAGAGGTCTTTCAGCTCCTCATCCCCCGTGAACTCCACCAGGCTCTTTGCTATCGCGGTCCTCACCGCATAAGCCTGTCCCATGACGCCTCCGCCGTGCACGTTCACATCGATATCAACCGATTTCCAGTACTTCTTCGCCATCACGAGGGGCTCCATGATCTTCCATCTCGCTATATCCGGCTGGTATATCTCGAGGGGGACGTTGTTTATTCTCACCCTTCCCTTTCCCTTCTTGATGTATGCCCTCGCGATGGCGGTTTTTCTCTTTCCGGATGTAACAACGACCTTGCTCATATCTTTGCACCCAAATATCTGGATAATTCCTCTATGGTGATATACTTATAAGGTTTTTTCTCTGGTATGCCAACTCTCTCCATATTCGCGTCTTTGTATTCATCCGGTACGCCTATATAACATTTCAGTCTCTTCATCGCTTCCCTTCCCTTTGGTTGCTGATACGGAAGCATTCCCCTGATCGTTCTCTTTACGATCATGTGAGGTACCCTCGGGAAGAATGGACCCTTTCTCTGCGTCCCGATCTCCCTCTTTTCC
>Ga0190315_1000860_pt1 | contig 13424 bp, 14 predicted proteins | sample 48701101_MG_FD_161673 | JGI IMG/M metagenome (GOLD analysis project Ga0190315, IMG submission 161673) | Hydrothermal vent sediment bacterial communities from Southern Trench, Guaymas Basin, Mexico - 4870-11-0-1_MG | ecosystem: Environmental > Aquatic > Marine > Hydrothermal vents > Sediment ...
AGGGAATGTCACACCAATCACGGCGGAAACCCCCCGTTCAATGCAACCGGCATGAGCACTGCATCACACGGAATCGAGGCGGATTGCTATGTGTGTCACGGCGGGAGGGACCCGATCACGTTCCACACCCTCGAGGTCTTCGATGTAATCCCGCACGTAACCGAGATCACGGTCACGCCGGATCACGTCTATGCCGGAGAACCCGCGGTTCTGGATGTGTTGGTTGTGACCGGATGGATGATGGAGGTCAGGTACATCGAATATTTCGTTGACAACATTGGCGAGAGAGGGGAGGGAACCCCGCTCGCGTTCACGCGTATGGCATACTACGGGCAGGCGACCGAAGCCACCGCCGAGATCAACACAACCGGGCGGATTGCAGGTAGGCACACGATTCTTGTCCAGTCGCTCGATTCACGCTGCGTATGGAGCGATCCGAGACCTGTGATGCTCACCGTGGCAGAGTCGAAGAGCGCGCTCGAAACGACGCTCCTGAAAAGAGATTTGCTCCTTGCTGAAATTATTTTACTCATAATATTAACCACTGTGTTACTGTACAGAATCAGGAGTAAGCGGCTGAAATGATCGTCGGGGAAATTCTACTGTATGCCGGACTTGTCTTCGGTTTGTTCGCATCGATAGCACTGCTCATTCACGATAGCAAAAGATATAAAATCGATCCGTTTTTCATCATGGCAGCGACACGGGCGACGCTTCTCATCCTGAGTGTTGCGATGTCGATTCTGGTGTATCACTTCGTGATGAGCGATTATGGTCTGTTGTACGTATGGCAGTACTGCTCAAACGATCTCCCGCTGTTGTACAAAGCAGCAGCGGTTCTCGCGGGGGAACAGGGAACGTATCTCTTCTGGGCATGGGCGTCCGTCTTCGCTGTCTGGGTCATGATGGAGGAATACGGGTTCAGAAATTCCCTGCATAGAAGAACAGAGCTCGTCGCACTGGTAATATCGATCTTTATCCTTCTGCTCTGCATAAAATCAGAGCCGTTCAAGCCAATCTTCGATATGATCGATTACATCCCGAAAGACGGTAACGGGTTAAACCCGGTCTTCATAACGATCTGGATGGTCATCCACCCGTTTGTCACATTCGTGTCCTACGTAGCAGTGATCGTTCCAGCCTCTGCTGCCATCGTCCATCTGATGACTGGAGTTTCGGGGTGGAACAGTATCGCAAGACAATGGATCAGGGTGTCATGGTTCTGGCTTTCGGTATGCATGGCAACTGGTGGTGCATGGGCGTACAAACTCAGTGGATGGGGTGGATTCTGGAACTGGGACCCGGTGCAGACTGCAACACTTGTCCTGTGGATGCTCCTGACGATAGTTCTACACATATTCGCCAGATACCGCGAAGGAAGGGAGTACACAACCGCAGCGCCGGTATCTACGATATTTCTGTTCGTAGCAACGATCTACATAACGCTCATTACAAGAAAGGGGATCATTCACTCGCTCCACGACTTTCCCGGAACCGAGACCGCGGGACTGCTGGTTCTTGGCATAATAACTACACTTGTCGCGACACTCCTGCTCGGCATCAGAAAGTTCCTGCGGACTGTTGTTGTGAGTACATCAGTAAAGTCCGTCTTCACGCCACGCAACACCTTTCTCTGGACGAACGTTCTGCTCACGATAATCGCATTTGTATGCTTCTGGGGCATTACGTACAGCTTTATATCGCAGCACATCTTCGGAACAAAGATCATAATCCCGCCGGAGTTCTTCAATGTCTGGTGCTACATTCCTGTGCTGCTGCTGACGGTAATAATCGGCGTCTGCATGTTGCACGGCAGGATACACGACAAATATCTGAAATATGCAATACTCCTCGTATCGTTCACCTCGCTTGCGCTTGCGCTTTTACCCTCACACACGCTGCTGGATATAAAAGGCGAATTCTATCAATCCTCTTCGATTGCTGTGAGATTGCTCGGATCGATCTCTGTATGGTCGTTTCTGCCATCATTTTCATTCGCGTTCGTTGCCACAATCTACAAACTCTTAAGGGATTTCAGACGAACACATGGCCGTATGCGGCTCCGATCAGCAGGAATCAACCTGATCCATCTTGGTTTCGTTTTCGTGCTCTTTGGTGCGATCGTCACCACCTCCTTTGATGTCACCCACGACGTCATCTACGACGTCACCGAACTGGGCACTGTAAAGGAACTGGGCGGCGGCTGGAGTGTGGAGCTTACGGATTTCAACGTCATCCAGAACCCGGATGGTACATGGGCGCAGGTCGCGTACCTGAAGGTGTATAAGAATGGCGAATACTACTGCACCGGCAAGACCGAGTTCTCAAAGACCAGGCAGTACGGAGATATCCACAACCCGATGATCGACCGCAGTATTCAGCGTGACATATATATTCAGTTTCATGGAACGCGCTCGCACATATCAACCGAAGCGGTGGTGCCGATCACAATCAGAATCGTGCCGTGGATGTTTCTGCTCTGGACTGGCTGCGTCTTCATGATCGTTGGGGTGTACTGCACAACCATGTCAGTCTACCTGATGGTGGTGCGGAAGAAGGAAAAGGCGATAGAAGCGATGAGGAGGTAGGTGGGGTGTGAGACTTTTTAATTTATTCCGGATAAGTGGATCATGTCAACAAAGATTAACCGCAGAGGACGCGGAGGCTCGCAGAGGGTGGTTCTTTTTCTCTGCGTCCCTCTGCGCTCTCTGCGGTTTTTCGAATCACCCAGAAAATAATAAAAATTCTCATAGTGGTATACTTAACGGCATAAACTGCGATTTTCGTTCAAAGATTGAAAACCCACGCCCTTCGGCATCTCTTGAGAACCACAGAAGTAATCAGAATCAGAGGTGTTAAAATGGTGATGCGATTACTCCCATCGTTGCGTGAACGGAGGCGGTATCTCGCTTTTGAGATGCTCTCCGAGAACGCGATCACAAGACGCGACTTCAATCGGGAGCTGGAGAGGGGAGCATTGTCGCTTCTCGGAGATTCCGGCGCAAGCGAATGCAGAATGAGCCTGCTCCTGTTCAACGGTGCGCAGGGGAAGGGACGTGGGTGGGGGATCATCAGATGCGTGCATACACATACGCTTGAGACGCGTGCCGCAATCGCTACGATATGCGAGGTAGGGGGCTCTCGTGTCGCTGTTCGCGTGATCGGAACTTCGGGCACGGTCAAGGGCGCGAAACGATTTTTTGATTAAGGAGTGGAAATATAAACATACTATAAAAAAAATCGGTACGAGTCCATCGGATGTATGATGATGAAACAGATGAATGGCAGAATAGAAACGAAAGGGCTGGCATTAAAAGAGAAGTTCGTGACGTTCTCAGTACTGTGCGCCTCGGTATACCTGCTAGCGATCTCGATCTTTCCGGTGATGTACAATCTCACCGGGGAATTCGAGACGATGGACTTCATCCTGAACGCGATCCTTCTTGTGATCGGCACAGGCTCGCTTTTTGGGGGCATACGGTTCATCAAGAAGAGCATTCTCTTTGAGCATCTGCTCGATCCCGGATTTGAGAAAGGGATATACGCACGCCTCGAACCGATTTTTAAACGACATCGTGGAGTTGCAGGTTGCGATGAATGATGTGGCTGCACAACTCAGGTACATGAACACGAACATCGACCAGCTGCGAGACCGACCGCAGAGTCAGGGTGCGGAGATCGTCGATGTCAGAACCGATATATTCCGGTTCTTTCGGCTGGTTCTGCTCGTCAACGTGACGCTTGCGGTCTTTGTCTACCTGCTCCGGGCTTACGGACCGATCATACCGTACGTCATGGCTGTACTCTTCATCCTGTGGTGGGCTGAGATCACATTCGAGTTTCGGTTGTGGGGCAACCAGTCGATATGGGTATGGGTCTTCGTTCCGATACTCGTGATACCGATCACAACGATTCTCACGGACCTCATATACTCCGATGTCGTCATGGTCGGCGTGACGTCCATTGTGCTGATTATATATGTATCTTTATATTATATGTGGGGCAGGTATCTTGTCGAGCGGACGCTGCCGTTTGGCATGAGCGAATATCTGGGACGAGTCGATAAAGTGAGGGAGGGTGCGCTTGTCTGCTGACCGATTTTCGAAGGTACGTGGTGTCCTTGCCCGGATTCGGGCGTATATGAATAAGAGAGCACGCCCGTTTGCACTGGCGTTCTTTGCCGCATCAGGAGGTCTCCTCTTGCTTGCCCTCTACACGATTGCATCTATGGCAGGCGTGTTGCAGTCGTCTGCTCCGATCACGACAGACCGGCTTGCGCTTGTGGGAATGCATGTCCTCATATTCTTCTCAGTCGGAAGAAAGCTCTGGAAGAAGAGTGTTGAGAATAGGGAGAGGGGCGGCACGAGGAGTGCGACTGCGAAGGATTCCGGATCGTGATCATGAGCCGATCATGAGCCGGTTCGGGTTGGGTTGTTCAGGTTAGTTCTGGTTCTGCGGAACCACAGTCACAACGTCCCCTTTCCCCCGATCTCCCGAATCCGCGCTTCCAGCTCGCTTGCAAGCTCACCATGCACCCCGCCGCCATAATAATCGATCCGTGCAGCTATTGCCAGCTTCGATGCGAACGCCCGCGCGATCCTGCCGCGCAGCCTGCGCGGGGCTCTGTGGATGCAGGGGTGCTGGAAGATTATGCCGTGCTTTGGCGCGGGTGCGCCGCGCAGGTGCCGAAACATCGCACGGTTTGCACCAAGAATCTGGATGCGGCTTGCTGGCATCATGCAGAGCTTCTCGATCCCGCCAGCAATCCCGAGAAGCCGCGCGGCAACAAGAGCGCCTGCAAGGTTCGTCAGGTTCGGCGCAATAAAGGTCATCTCGTCCTCTATGTGCTCGATTAGCATGGTCCGACTCTCGTGCAACTCGGTCAAATTCCGTGCAAATCTGCGCATAACCGGAGGAAGGTCGCTCCGCCCCATAACTACCCCAGCCAGTTCATCCGATCCCGAAACCTCTCCTTCTCCCGCTTCCTTCCGCTCCCTCTCCCCATCCCACTCATAGCAGGAATACCAGTCAGAGAGGCGTTCCGATATCGTGTTCAGGATCTCGTTTACGTCATCGAGCGCACGTATCGCATGGAGCACCTCCGAATCACCGGGAACAGATCTTAACACTTGCTCTCTTGCAAGCGCAATCGTTATCTCGCGCAGGAGCGAGCGATACTCCTCCTCCGAATCGACGAGACCGCAATCAAACAAAAAAGTACGGAGGTCTGCTGCCGGACACCTTCCGTCCGACAACATCGAAACGACCAGAGCGGGATCGACCATCCGATCTGTCAATCCTTTATCAGAACCGGTTTTCTTGCTTCTCGTGTGAACATGATCGGCAGGATGTTTAACACTGTGAGCAAGTCCCCTTTCGCAATCTCACCGGTCTCCTGTCCGAGAATATACGCAATCCTGATATGCCGGTCGGTTTCAACAGGTGCTGCTCCGGTCCCGGTTCCCACGCGCACCACTGATGCGAGTGCATGGCTTGTGAATGAACACGGGAGCGCGATCAGGTCCCTCTGGAGTATGATCTCCTTGATTCTGATCTTCTCAAATGCGCCCTTTGCAATCGTCATATCCTCGTCGGAAACGACCACCTCCCACTTGGCGCGGGTTGCTATCGTGAACTCATAAGGTGCTACTTCAACTGTTCTCCGCTGCGGTCCCTCGTCTGTCGGGGACACGATATGTATCATCTGAGACGCCATGTCATCACCTATTGTATATCATGCTCTTAAATCCCAACGATCTATTCCATGTTCCTCCAGGTTATCCAGATCATCCCAGTTGCATCTGGATTGCGCTGGGTTTCATCTCCAGTAACGGCTGCAACCTCGCGTCCCTTGAGAGCGTGCGGAATATGTGGTCGGGTGGAGTGTCAAGCGATATCTCCTTTGTCATGCCGTATCGTCCGCGGTTGATGACTATGGCGTTCACGATCCCGAGCATGTCGAGTTCGGTGATGAGCTCGGTTATGCGCCGCTGTGTCAACACATCGAGGTCGATCATGTTACACATGCTCCTGTAGGTCTGGTAGACCTCTCCTGTGGACATGATATTCCTTCCTCCGCCATTACCGCCATTACCGCCATTACCACTCTTGCCAGTCCTCCGAATTAACTCCGGGGCTCTGTTGAGCGTCATGATGCTGTACAGAACCATTTTGGATTGTGTCGGAAGCGTGCGCACGACCTCTGCAACGCGGTCTGACTCGATTGCGGACTGCGCTCTTCTGACGTGGGACTCTTCAACATGATCCAGTCCGGCTCGTTCTGCGAGTTCTGCTGATATCCTGAGCAGATCGAGCGCCTTACGCGCATCGCCGTGTTCTCTTGCCGCAAGCGCTGAACATAGCGAGATCACGTTCTCGTTCAGGGTTCCCTTGCTGAATGCGACCTCGGCGCGCTGACGCAGGATGTCTGACAGTTGCTCAGCGTTGTATGGCGGGAATACGATCTCTTCCTCTCCGAGAGAACTCCTGACTCTTGGATCAAGGAACTCTGTGAACTTCAGATCGTTTGAAATCCCCACAAGACTGACTTTAGCGTGCTTTAGCGTCGAATTGATCCGCGACAGGTTATACAGAACGTCATCGCCCTTCTTTGTGAGCTTATCGATCTCATCGAGTATGATGATCACGACCCGCTCCCTTGAATCGAGCGCACTCTTAAATTCAGAGTATACCTGATCTGTGGGCCAACCGGTCATTGGAATCTTCTTGCCGAAGTTCCGCGCAAGACTGGCAAGCAGTCGATACTGTGTGTCGATGATCCCGCAGTTGGTGTACAGGACATGACAGGGTATCCCACGCTCTTTACCCACTCGTTCTATCTCGTTTCCAACATGCGTGGTAACCGCTGTTTTACCTGTCCCGGTCTTTCCATAGATGAGGATGTTTGATGGCGTATCTCCACGCAAAGCCACGATCAGTATATTGATTAAGGTATCAACCTCTCGATCTCGATGTGGAAGGTAATCCGGGATGTATGTCGAACGGAGCACATCTCGGTTGTTGAACATCGGTTTCGATTCCAGCAGTAGATTTATGGCTGTTGCTATAGGTGTCTTTCTCAAGAATCTCCCTCCGTGCCGCAAGGCACAAACATTCCTATCAAATACAGCCTCTTAAAGATTACGTGTATATAATTTTATTTTAACAAAGTTAAAACTAAGGCGAGAGCCGTTTTCGGTCACGGGGGAACAACACGACATCGCGAATATTTTCGACATGCAGCATGGTCATGACCAACCGCTCGGTCCCGAGCCCCCATCCGGCGTGCGGCGGCATCCCGTACCGAAACGCCTTCAAATAAAACTCGAAACCGTCCGGATCGAGTCCCTGCGCGACGATCCTCTCGCGGAGAAGATCAAAGGAATGTATGCGCTGTGAGCCTGACGCGAGTTCCATCCTCGGATGCATCAGATCGAATGACTTGCTGTACCGCACGTCCTCTTCGTAGGGGTTTGTGTAGTATGGCTTAATCACCGTAGGCCAATCGATCAGGAAGTAGTGCTCGCCGATCTCGCTTCCGATCGCGCGCTCGGCAGCAGTTCCGAAGTCGTCGCCCCACTCGACCTCATGACCCGCACTGTGCGCGATATCGATCGCTTCATCGTACTTAACGCGCTGAAACGGCAGCTTCGGGACGGTCAGATCGACTCCGAGCTCTCGTAATTGCGGCACGCAGTTCTGCGATACGTGCAGGTACACGGAACCGATCAGCCGCTCGAGAATCTCCATCACATCGAACTGGTCCGCGAAACTCGCCTCGATATCAATAGACGTAGCCTCGTTTAAGTGCCGAAGGGTGTCATGCTCCTCTGCGCGGAAGATTGCGCCGATCTCGTACACCCGGTCGATGCCTGACGCCATCAGGATCTGTTTGTAGAGCTGCGGGCTCTGGTTCAGGAATGCCTCCCTGTTGAAGTACGTGATCGGGAAGAGCGCTGTACCGCCTTCGGTTGCAGCCGCAACCACCTTCGGCGTGTGAACCTCGATGAACTCCTCGCTCTCAAGAAACTCGCGCACAGCCCGGAGGACGTGGTGGCGGACTGTGAATACCGCAAGCGTCTTTCTCCGTCTCAGATCGATGAACCTCGAATCAAGACGGGTGTCGATGTCCGCGCCGACCTTCTCTGTAACATCCATCGGCAGGGGCGAATCCGATTCCGAAAGCAGATTCAGGCTCTGCGGGATCACTTCGTAGCCGTTCGGGGCTTGTTCTGCCGCCTTAACAGCCCCACTTACGAGAACTACAGATTCCCGGTTCAACCGTCTGGCAGTATCGAAGAGGTTAGGATCCGTCTTCTTCTTGACAAGGGTGACCTGCGCAAACCCGCTCCGGTCCCGCAGAACAAGAAAGCAGATTCCGCCAAGATCGCGTATCTCGTGTACCCAGCCCGCAACTGTCACTGTGCTGCCGTTCATATCCGGTGTGATCCCGGATGCGTAATGTGTCCGCATTGCGCTCATAAGGGTTGTTTAGGTGCGGGCAGCATGTTATAGTTTTGGTGGGGGTGCGGGGGCTTAAAAGTAAAACTTGCTGAGCTCTGTATGCATAGGCTCACGCTTATTTCTAAGTGTTCCACATTTCATGTCACGAGGACGAAGAAAGAAACGGGCAAGGATGCGGCAGTATAGGATGGTTGGTGGCGGTGGCGGGGCGATTGCCGCCGGGGTTGTCGGATGCGTGTGGGTTCGCGGGCGCCCGGGTGGTCGGGTGGCGGCTCCGCGTAGCGATATTCAATCCGGGCTGGAGAAATTGTGAGCGGAATTCATTTAATGTACTGCTGGTGCTGTGTGTGGTGAAGTGCTCCGTGCTGTGAACCATGCTGCAGTGGAGAAAGTTTAGCATGGGGTGGTGTATACGATTCTCGTGTAAGGACGGTTGCGAGTGGAATGCGGGGCAAATTTATATCTTGATGGTATCTACATGGTAACTATGCGATTGACAGGTATACTTAAAAAAGCGGGCGATTATTACGTGGCTTTGTGCCTGGAACTTAACGTATCCAGTCAGGGGAAAAGCATCGAAGAAGCCAAAAGGATGCTTGAGGAGGCATGCGGAGAATATGTGTCTTACATGGAAGAGAACAGATTGACTGGTGAAATACGGTCGGTTCCTCTGGAAGTTCTCCGGGAATTCCTCATAGAGGATGTGGAGTATGTGCGACCTTCATACGACTGGGCTTATTCTGAAAACATAACCTTTGAGGTTGAAGCCGTTGCCTAAAAGAATCCCACCAATGTCGAGCAAGAAGTTTGCCATGCTTCTTACTCATGGTGGTGCCATATTTGTCAGGCAGAAAAGTACCAGCCATGCGATATTTGAACGAGAAAAAGATGAGAATGTGTACAGAGCTCCAGTGGTTATGGGTAAGCGAGAACTTTCGCCCAAGTATATGAAGATAGTATTGAGACATTGGGTTTTACTGATTGCGAGATCGATCTCCTTCTTTAGAGACTGCAAAGAGAGTGTGTAGGGTGTACAAAGCACAGAGAGGGACGATCTCGATGCATCGCTCTTATCCACTGTGGCGCCATGAAGCCAACTCCGGATACCAAAAACCGCAAAGAATTGAACCAGTACCTCCGCGATCCGATCTTTGCGAACGCCTGACTTCCCTGATTGCGAACATCCCAGCCTCTTGCATGTTTCGTCTTCCGGATGCATGCAAACATAAGTTTTAGCCGTAGAGGGGGTTGATCTCGCCGCCGCGGCATCGCTGATAATACGCTGGCAGCTTTTGGTCGGGCATTGCCAGAAGATCGTTTCAGCAGCATCTTTGCAGGCGGTGGTCGTGGCGGGGAATTTGGGCGGCGCATCTGCCGACCCGGGTGGCTTTGTGCTTGGGGTTGCGGGTTTGCTGGCTGGGCGTGGCGGTTGCCGCTGATGCCGAAGGCGAGGTCAACTGTCAACGGTCAGCCGTTGAGCCTGCTCTGCACCGCAGCAACGAGGATCGGCAGTGTGATGGTTGCGTCCGCATATACGGTTACCGATTTCGCATCTTTTTTGACCTTTCCCCACGATTTCGCCTCATCGAGCGTTGCGCCTGACAATCCGCCGGATTCCGGGCGGTCTGTTGTCAACTGGATCGCATAGTCAAAACCCTTCGATGTCATGAGCGTTCCCTGCAAAATAAAGTTCTTCGGAACTCCGCCGCCGACGAAGAGTGCGCCCGACCGCTCCGACTCGAAACAGATATCAAGAAACTCGTGAACGTCCGCGAAGACATCGACGTTCAGAGGGTTCGTCTGCCGATAAAGCCATGCATGTAGCCCGATCATTGAATCCTGGACCGCAGGACAGAATATTGGAACATCGCACTCATACGCTGCTCGCAAAATCGAATTCGGGTCGCTCAGGGATTTGCCGATCCCGGTAAGCATCTCTCGAATCGAGATCTGCTCGCCCACATCCGGAAATACGCGAATCAGATGTTCTTCCAGGCGGGTAAAATGAAGTTCGGGCACGTACACATCGTATATCCTGTCGATCTCTTCGCGATAGAGCACGTTGTCATCGACGACCTCGCTTCCTTTGTAGTGTGGCAGTCCGAGCGATTCGATTATGTCATGCACGAGATTTGCGCCTGTTGAGACGAGGACATCGATGCGCCCGTCCCTGATTAAGCCGGATACGATGTTCCTCATGCCAGCGGGCACCATTGCACCAGCGAGTCCGAAGAACTTTGTTGCGGAGCCGTCTCCGAGCATCTCCTCGTATATGTCACACGCCTGCGCAAGCCTTCCTGCGCCGAACCCGCATCCGCCGAACCCGCGGACGAGGTCACTGATTCTCATGCCCGGAGCGGTCTGCACAGGTATGATTGAGTCTTCCAGTTGCATCGTCTTCACATTCACAATCTTTCCGGTCTTCGGTCAATTAGGTTGTGGTTGGGTTGTAGTTGGGTTGTAGTTGGGTTGTGGTTGGGTTGTGGTTGCGGCAATCGATGCGGACGAACGGATGCGCACTCAACCGCAGAAACGCTAAAATCAAGCGCAGATAACTGAACTGACATGAACCCGGGACCCCAACGAAACGCTGACCGAACCTGCATGGCGGCGGCGCAGCCGCGGCATGATCGTGTGAGCGAAACAGAGACCGATCAGAACCGCCCGCAGACTGCCCCGGCTACTATGACTGCCTCGATGGAGGCGGATATTAGCATAGCAGCGAAACTTGTTACGAACGGCGGCGTTGTGATCTGCCCGACCGAAACCATCTACGGGATATGCGCGAACGCGTTATCCGAGCCCGCTGTGCAGAGGGTGTTTGAGATCAAGGGGCGGGGAGAGTCCGCACCAATCTCACTTGCGGTATCCGGCTACGAGATGATCGAGGATGTTGCAATCTGCAATCCCGGGACTATGGATCTGATCAAAAAGCTCCTTCCGGGTCCGGTCACGGTGATCCTACAGAAGAAGCCGGTTCTCCCGAATATCCTCACCGCCGGCTCTGATCGGGTCGGCATACGGTATCCCGATCACGAGATAACGCTCAAGCTGATCGATCTTGCGAAGACCCCGATCACATCCACGAGCGCAAATCGCACGGGAGAGCCGCCGGCGCGGGAGGTGTCAGAGATTGACCGGAGCGTTCTGGACTCGGCGGATCACGTAATTGACGGCGGCAGGTGCAGGTATGGAGTCTCCTCGACCGTTGTCGATCTTGTTACGATGCGGGTTCTTCGGAAAGGGGCAGGGTACACGCGGGTCATGCGGTATCTTTGATGCCCGGTGGAGTTGCGCTGCTGAATTGTTTTGGGTGTGGTGGTTGCGCTGTGGCTGATGTGCGCGGTTCGTTTAAGGGACTCTGGCGTTGTGCTTCACAAGAGGTCTCTTTATGCTGCTATGCCCTGCATTATCACACAATGACTGGACTTGTAGTATTCGGGCAGGCCGAGATGAAGCGCTACCTGCGCCTCTTCATGGAGGCGGTCAAACTCGGGCTCCGTTTCCACCTCCTGATCGAGGGACCGCCAGGGACAGCGAAGACGCTTGCTGTGAACCGGATGGTGGCTTCCCTGCGGCGCAAGGTCGGGCAGGTTCCGTACGTCAGGGTGACCGGCAGCCAGGACGCGCTTCCAAGCGATCTCATTGGCGACCTCGATATCGGAAAGTACCGGAAAGGCGAGATGGACATCCTGGAGGGACCGCTCTTTCGTGCGCATGGCGGCAGTGAAAACGGCAATGCCAATGCTGCCATGCCCGGAATCGTGTACGCCGATGAACTGAACCGCTTCAGCGAGTACACGCTCATCATATTCACCGAAATAATGGCGGAATGGCAGGTCTCGTTCCCGAAGACCCCGATCACCAAGCCGCTTCGAGCAAACGTCATCGCGACCATGAACCCGCACGACGTATCAGGCATAACCGAGGTTCCGCAGCACATTCTGGACCGATTCAATGCACGGATCGTGATCAATTATCCTGACAAAGAGACTGAACTTCAGATAGCTCGCCAGCACGCGAACCACTACTACAAACGATACGCATCCAGACTTGAGCCGCTCTACTCTCCGCTTGTGAGCACCACACGAGCGATGCGAAAGCTCGGAGTCCCGCTCGGACCAAGAATTTACCTCTCAACAATGGATCTACTCGCACTGGAACTGTCATCGAGCGGATCGATGGATATAGACCGCGAGGTTGTGATCGGGCATTACGAGAACGCGGTCCGGTCCAGAATCGGGAACCTCGAGGAAGATCGGCAGTCCGAATTCTTGAGTACCGCATCGATTGCACTGCGCGGGGAACTCGAAGAGATGAAGCGATGAAGAGATAACATGTATAAAAGTTGTTTTAACCACAAGATTTATATGTGATATTCACATATTCGGAACCGGTGATAACCTATGAAGGATTTATCCGTGAAAGTACTGGACGACGAAGACGACGAATTTGTTGACATATTGATCAAGCAGGGATTGAAACGGAATACTGCAAAGGTGCTGGCGTACCTGAAAGGCATAAAAGAAGCAACATCAAAAGACCTTGAAGTCGGTTCTGACCTCAGGCAGCCAGAAGTCAGTATTGCGATGCGAGAACTGCGCGCAAGTCATTGGGTCACCGAATCCGACGAGAAGAAGCCAGGGAAAGGACGGCCCTACAAAGTGTACTCCTTGAAAGTGCCGATCGTCGAGATCATAGCACATCTGGAGGCGCGAAAGAAGAAAGAGGCGCAGGAGACTATGAAGAGCATAGAGCGCCTGAAAGCGTTGAGTGCGTAAAGCACTCGACCACTTTCTACTTTTTTTATTTTGGTATATACACTATACGATCGAAAACTGGTCTCCGACCCGAAGGGCATTTCTTACTCGCAAACTTTTCACAAAAGTTTGATCAAAAACTGGTCTCCGACCCGAAGGGCATTTCTTACTCGCAAACTTTTCACAAAAGTTTGATCAAAA
>Ga0190315_1000865_pt1 | contig 13395 bp, 11 predicted proteins | sample 48701101_MG_FD_161673 | JGI IMG/M metagenome (GOLD analysis project Ga0190315, IMG submission 161673) | Hydrothermal vent sediment bacterial communities from Southern Trench, Guaymas Basin, Mexico - 4870-11-0-1_MG | ecosystem: Environmental > Aquatic > Marine > Hydrothermal vents > Sediment ...
TTGCCGCAGTCACATAGACGTTTCCGGGTCCCACGATCCTGTCAACCGCAGGCACAGTCTCTGTGCCGTACGCCATCGCAGCGATCGCCTGCGCCCCACCGATTGCGAAGACTCGATCTGCGCCCGCAATCGCTGCGGCAGCGAGCGTCAGCGGGTGGACGCAGCCACCTCCATCGCCGCCATCGCCCACATCGGCATCGTGTGCGGGTGTGGGTGCGGGTGCGGGCGGCGTGCATACGATAACCTCAGGAACGGATGCGACCTTCGCAGGTATGACCGTCATCAGTGCGGTCGATGGGTACGACGCCTGCCCGCCCGGGACATAAGAGCCGATGCAGTCGAGGGGTGTCGTCTTCTGCCCGAGGCTGATTCCGGGTGCAATCTCACTCAACCAGATATCGGGTTCGATCTGAGATTCGTGGAACCTTCGTATGTTGTCGGCTGCGGTTTCGAGATGATAAAGAATTTCAGGGTCGATTCCGTCGAATGCTTCTGATATCGCGTCGCTTGTCACCTCGAGCGCGGACAATTTGACAGAATCAAACTCTTCGGCGTAGTCGATGAGCGCTGCATCGCCTCTCGCCCGCACATCCGCAAGAATCTCCGAAACGACCGGTTTTACCCTCTCAATCTCCGCCTCCCTGTTGAGGAGGGCGGCAAGTTCGGCGTCAGTCAGTTGTGTGTGGTGTTTTTTTAGCATGTTCTAGCCCCAATCTCGCAGTCGCAAGATTGACTTTGTGACGACTTGTGAGATGGCGAGTTATCTTAAATTATTTTAATTATTTTTTCTTACAAAAAAAGAGCGCCCCCCGGACCTCTCCGGGGCTCAGGAAACCACGGCTCACCCTGATCAGTGCTTGATCACAAGTTCCTTCTGCTCGCTCGGTGGCACCGGCTGCGAGACCAGGACATAATCAGCCTTGTCAGAGAGATACCCGATGATCGAATCCGACCGGTCGGGGTCGAAGGTGTTCATGTTGTCGTCGATCACAAAGAACGGGAAATCAGGGATATAGTTCTCCTTTGCCGAGATCTGAAATACCAGACCGAGCGTCAACTGCTCCGCCTTGGAGAGACTGGATAGCGACTGTGTCTTTCCGCTCTCGTGCTCAACAATCGCATCGAGTGAAGCTAGTCTGCCTCGCACGATCTCTTTCACTATCTCGATCTTCCGAAACGTCGTGAATCCCATCTTCCGGTAGATCTCGTTGATGTTCTTGTTGAAACGGTCAACCGCTCCGAATACCTCGTGCTCGTACTCATCCTTCAATTCCTCAATCTCCGATCGCAGATTGTCGAGTGCGCGCCTCTTCTTCGTCGCATAATCTTCAAGTGATTCTCCGATCGTGTAATCCGGGATCTCCTGAGTGAGCCGGTCAATCTCGTTCTGATTGTTCCTGACCTCGTTTTCGTATCCTCCGATCTTCTCACGTACTTTGTTGAGGCGATCCCTGCTCTCGGTTTTCACAGTCTTTGCAGCGGCTTCGTACTGCTGTTCGAGGATTTCAAGGTCATGTGCGCGCTCTGCTATCTCATTTTCCACGTCATCGCGGAGATTCTTACGATCTTCCAGTTCTTTTAACAGATCACTTGCCTCACGCTTTGCTTTATCCCGTTCTCGTCTCTTTGAGGTGATATCTTCCTTCCTTCTCTTGAGATCTTCCAGATCACCTTTGAGAACCTTTATATCCTCTTCTTCGCCACGCATCGCCTTTGCAAAATCCGTTATGCACTCGCGCAGTTCCTTCCGCCGATTGTCAAGTGCTTCACGGTCTGCACCGCTGCCGCATATAGGACAGTTACCAGGTCTTCCGAGCAACGTGTCCGCCCTGCTAAGACTCGGGTCGTCCTTCACACTATCGGGCAGAACTCGTCCCTCCTCGCTGTGTATCTTGTACGCCTTGTCAACCACGCTCCACAGGTCATCGAGCAGGTCCTTGACCGTCTTCATATCCTTCTTCCTTCGGGCATGGATCTGGAGTTTGGAATCGAGTTCTTCAACCCCCTCTTCTTCGAATTTTTCTTCAAAATCGATAATATCTTCATTGAGTCGTTCATAGCGTGTTTTTGCCTTCTCATACTGATCCTGATGCCGCTTGACCTCCCCTTCCCGGCTTCTGAGCCGCTCTTCGAGGTCTCGAATCTCCTGTTTCTTGGAAGCGATATCCTCGCCGACCTTGGTCAGATCTCTTGTTCCGGTCTCCTTCTCGATCTCGCCTTCCAGTTTCTGTACCTCGCCCTGCAGTTTCTGAATCTCGCCCCGCATCGACCCGATCTCGGCATCGAGTTTCTGGGCGCTTTTCAGGTTCTCGATATACTCCTCAAGCTCCCTCTTCTTCTCCTCAAGCTGACTCTCCTTTCTGCGGATGTCATGTTCGATGATCTCGGCTCCGCTGATGCTGTTTACGAACCGGAGAACGTCAAACTCGTTCTGATCGATCTCCAGAACCACCCGGCTCTTCGGGGTGAAGAACGCGATCTTCTCAGCATTCCTCCACTGGCTGAACGTGCGATCCTCTGCCGCATCCGCCTGTACTATCGCGTCACTCACACGTCTGAGATGGCGCACATACTCATCACCAAGTTTTATATAACCGGTGTCATTGTCTGCGTTCAGGGTATCCCGGAGCATGCCCTCGTCATCGCTCGCGAGACATTCGATCCCGCGCAGCAGACTCGACTTGCCCATGGCGTTCGGTGCAGTGATGCGGTTAATCCCTTTCTTAAGTTCAAACGTATGAACTCCTGTAAATCCGCCTATATTTTGCAGTTCAAGTTTCATTATATCACCTTATGTACGTCAATCCCCATAAAGGTCTAGTTCCGCACGCTTTGCATGTGCTTTGAAACTTCCCTTCTTCATCTGCGCGGTGAGTAGTACGCCCGGTTTTTCCCACATCGTGAAGATCGTATCGATCCGGTGCAGAAGACCATGTGAAAGTGGTATCTTTATGCCGTCCGCCGTGTGTATCAGGGCTCCGCTATCCGAATCTACCCGGTCAGTGTACTCGGCGAAGAACATGTCAACTTCCGCCCGTTTATCAGATACGAAGAACCCTCGACACTTTTTCATCTCGAACTTGTACGTATACTTACGGTATTCGTCCCATTTGATCTCTGATCGCTTTATAACCGCGTTCCACTGTTTATCCGACAGTTCACTCGGCTTATCAGAGAGGTCGCCGGTTCCCACGTTTGTTCCGTACAGTTCATCCAGCACACGCCTCCGAAACGTGTATCGGATCACGTTTTTGATCTTCTCGTTGAACTGTTCGTCACTCAGGCTTCCCACGACTTCGTGAATGGATGTTCCATCGACCACATCGGTGAGCAGAATGAACGCCAGCGTGCTGTGGTAGCCTGTATGATCTTCGATGGTTGTGCTTGTTATATTAGAAGAGACTTGCTTGTTCATGTAGGATCACCAGAAATACTATTTATATGTGGCGATTGAGTATTTCAATCTTTCGGAGGTGCCGGATACGGGATACGGGAATGTGGCGAGACTGTGAGACTATTACCGTCCGCCCGAAAAGAAGCGGTAACGCACCATCGCAGACACGACAACGATTCCGTCTTTGATCGGATTGAACTTCGATCTTCCGGCGCGCAAACGGTACGCGATCGGGATGTTTGTGATCCGCAGACCCAATCTCACAGCCTTTGCAGTAATTTCAGTCTCGATTCCAAAGCCGTTTGACATAAGGTTCATCCGCAGGATCGCATCCCTTGTCATGCCGCGAAATCCGGTGAGGTTGTCGAGCCGTTCGCCATACAGTATCCGAAACATCGTTCTTGACGCGAGATCGCCGATTCTCAGCAGAATCGGAAGCGAGCCGGCTGTAAATTCCGTACGTTCGCCGATCACAACGTCGCAATCCCTGAGCGCATCGATGAATTCCGGGATGCGCTCTATCGGGTATGTGTCGTCCGCATCGACGAAGACGACATCGTCGTCCGCATAATCGAAAGCCACCCTGAGCGCGTCCCCCTTGCCCAGTCCGTTATCGGATATGACCTGTACGCCCATCCGCAGTGCAATGTCCGCGGTTCCGTCGGTGGAGTTTCCATCGACGACGACGATTGGGTCAGAGCAGACGCAGCGCACGCGCTCGATGGTTTCACGAATGGATTCGCTCTCGTTCTTCGTCGGGAGGATGATTGTGGTCATGAATTCTGGCGTCTGGTCGTGGATTCTGGTCACGGCGTTCGATTCTGGTGCTTGATCCTATCGTTGGGAGGATTCTGGCGTCGGTAGTATGGGTATCTGGTCTGTTTGTTGCAGGCAAGGCATGTCACGACGACGCAGGTGCCGTTCAACCTCACCCGGCACGTTCTGCCCGGGATCAGGTATTTTCCGCAGTGTTTGCACATTCTGCGCTTCAGGTGAGTGGGGATTCGTACACGATTCCGCATCCCGATCCGTTTTGCCAGATGGATGTAGCGGTCGCTCAAGAGCGGGCGGGTTCTCGACACCATCTCAGCGAGTTCGAATAATCGCTCGATCTGCTGCCGCGCAATCTCCTTGATCCATTTCTTCTTCTGCCGTCGGGTCATCTGATGGCTGGTTCGGCGGTTAACCTGGTGGTTGATTCGATGTCGATTCGGGTTGGTTCCGAAGATATCGTGCTCACGCACCTGAAATAAGAGACGCGCCGCTCTCGTATAACTGTTTGGATCATGTCAAAAGAGGGGACTTTCCGTAACCCACATCTGGACCCCAAAACCCAGCCGTTGGGCATTTCTTACTCGCAAACTTTTCACAAAAGTTTGATGGCTCCGCCGATGCTCCGCATTCAAAAACTGCTTACCCCACCCGGAGGGCATTTCTCACTCGCAAACTTTTCACAAAAGTTTGATGGCTCCGCCGATGCTCCGCATTCAAAAACTGCTGACCCCGCCCGAAGGGCAGTTTTTACTCGATTTTTTGTGAAAAAATCGTTGTGAAAAAATCGTTGTGGACAAATCGTTGTGAAAAAAATCCTAACAGATGACAACGATTGAATCCATCCTCGCAGTTCCTGCTTGCGTCCAGTAGCCACATACTTTGCAGATCTGCAGGTGTCCGCACGTCTCCAGACGGTTTCCGCATTTCTGGCATCTGGTCAGTTGTTGCTCGTTCATAATATCACTCTCCGGTATCTTTTCGTGAATTGAGTTCGTCGATTCGTTCTTTCATTTGCGAAAAAGTATATCGCAAGCCTGTGCCCGAAGGACAGTTTTTTACTCGATTTTTTTGTGAAAAAAATCGTTTCCCAACGTTTTTGAGACATCTTTACGCAACAGCAGCATATAGGGGGAGTAGATAACCCACTCCCGCCCCACAGCCCACAGACAGGGATGAAAGTGAGGAGGAACCTGAATCTCACCTCCTGTCGGGCAAAGGTGAATGGAGGCGTTTTTCACCTTTTGCGACATGACACGATATACGCGATATGTGCCAGATGTGAGTGAATCTTAATTGTTAATAAAGTTTTCGGTTAGGGTGTTACATTCCAGATAGAATCACCCACGCGGTGTATGGATTTGACAGCCTTCCCGTGATCCCCAACCATCTCGCCACCCGGAATGAGTGCACGCCCGATCGCAAGCGCCTTGCCGTGCGTCTCCTCGACCACAATCACAAGGTCGTTCGTCTCGATATCCGGGGCGGCACGCACAATTCCGGGGCGCATGACATCCGCGCCCTTTGCCATGAAGCTGGTTGCGCCCGCGTCCACCACGACGGTGCGCTTCTCCGGTTTTACCACGAGCGCGCCTTTTACGGTCAGAAACGGCTCGTCGTCTATTGTAAAAATGAGGGGCTCGCCATCGACCAGTATGATGTCGTTGCGATCGGTTTTAACGAGTTCGAACCGCTTCTTCTCAAATCCCGGATCAATATCCGACGGACCGAATATTTCTTTTAACTTTTTTAATATTTTTTTCGCATCGCTGCTGCGCATCTGATGCCTCGACCTGACATGGATGTCCATGACCATAGCATCGTTTGCGTAACTTAAATAAATTGGCGGGAGAGATTCAAGCTTCAATGCTTACGTTCGTTGGCATCGGATTGTACGATGAGAAGGACATCACCCTCAAAGGGCTCGATGCGATAAGCTGTGCCGATCGGGTCTTTGCCGAGTTTTACACCTCGAAGATGATGGGAACGACGATAGACCGCATGGAATCGCAGTACCAAACGAAGATAACAGTCCTTTCGCGGGAGGCGATCGAGATCGACCCGTCGTGGCTGCATCACGCAAAATGCGAGAACGTGGTGCTGCTCACAGGCGGCGACCCCCTGATCTCGACGACGCACATCGACCTCCGCCTGCGTGCATCCGATCTCGGAATTGCGACAGCGGTGGTACACAGCGCGTCGATTGTGTCGGCTGCACCCGGTCTTGCCGGATTGCAGAACTATCGGTTCGGAAAGTCGGCGACGATCCCGTTTCCATACCATACCCGCTCAAAGACGGTCGTTTCTGAGACGCCGTACAACGTAATCATACAGAATCTCGCAAACAACCTCCACACGATGCTGTTTCTCGATATCGACCGTGACCGCGGGTGCATGACCATTCCGGAGGCGGTCGAACTGCTGATGCGCGTCGATTGCGAGCGTGAGCATGGGACGCCCATGCATTCCGCGCTCGGTATCGGGATTGCGCGGGCAGGGTCCCCGGACGTACTGATCAGGTGCGACCGCCTGTGCGACCTTGCCACATTCGATTTCGGCGCGCCGATGCATCTTCTGATCGTGCCTGCGAGCCTCCATCCGCTTGAGGCTGATGCGCTGGTTCGATTCGCGGACGCGCCGGAGTGGATACGTTAAATCCCTGTTAAACTCTCCGTTGGGACCTTAATTCTAGTGTAACGCTCCGAAGGAACGATTCAAAGTGCTCACCGAAAAATAAAGTAGCAAAGTGCATCTGATGGCACTCCACATTTCTAACATTCGTGCGATTTGTTTATTCGTGCCATTCGTAAATGCGCAAGCATGCGGCGCAGCCATTAACACAAAACACAAATTCCACTGATTTACATCCACAAGTTACCCGGGCATGCATAAAAACGCGATCATTCAGCGCGACTCATCAATATTCAGCACTCACAATATATGACAGTGATGGCTTCACGCCCACAGATACGCTTGACGCGATCGAAACGTTAATGTGCGATCCAGCCCCCGTACTACATGTTCTCGTTGCTCCGGTGGTGTAGTCCGGCCAATCATCCTGGCCTTTCGAGCCAGTCACCCGGGTTCAAATCCCGGCCGGAGCATTCGTCACCTCAAATACTATAGTTTAATTATATAAGTCATAAAGGATAATCATGCACCTCACACCATCTGAAGAACTGCTACTGGACGGTGAAGACGGCTACGTCGCGCAGAAGGCGATGGAGATATTAACAACGCTCGGCGACATCTACGACGCCGACCGATTGATATCCATAAGGAGCGCTCAGATCGCGGGCGTCTCCTACAAAACGATCGGTGACGCCGGGCTCGAATGGATAAGCGACCTCGCAGGAACGGTCAAAGTCCCATCGATACTGAATCCGGCAGGGATGGATCGTCTGCGATGGGGGGAACTTGGCATATCCGAGGAGTTTGCCGAAAAACAGGAGCAGATAATCCATGCTTATGAGCGGTTGGGAGTCACTGCATGGTGTACCTGCACCCCCTACTACCTGCGAGACGACCTTTCCCGTGCTGGGGACCACCTTGCGTGGAGTGAGTCGTCAGCGGTCTCGTACGCGAATTCGATCATGGGGTCGCGAACGAACCGGGAAGGCGGACCGTCCGCACTCGCTGCGGCACTGATCGGAAAGACGCCGAACTACGGCTACCATCTGGACGAGAATCGCATTCCCACAATCGAGATCCATGTCGAGGGCAGACTCAGCGGAACCGATTACGGGGCACTCGGGTACCTCGCAGGCGCAATCGCCGGAGACCGCGTCCCGCTCTTCCAACTCGAATCCGTGCCCTCAAACGACGAACGAAAGGCGCTCGGCGCGGCGATGGCAGCGTCGGGTGCTGTCGCACTGTACTATGTCAAAGGTGTGCCGCCGCACCCGGTTGCGTGCGACATCCGTGAGCGCATCACAATCGAGCACAGGGAGATTGCGGAGGTGTACGCTCATACCGGGCGGTGTGACCCGGACATCATTGCGCTCGGCTGTCCGCACTGTTCGGTCGCCGAACTCACGGAACTACGCGATCTGCTCAGAGATAAGACTGTGGAAACGGAGTTCTGGGTGTGCACGTCACAGAAACTGCGCGATCAGCACCCGAATCTCGTGGCAGGGATTGAGTCGAGCGGCGCGAAGGTGATCTGCGACACCTGCATGGTGGTCTCGCCGATCTGCGAACGGTACGGGCGCATGATGGTCTCATCCGGAAAGGCACTCGCTTATGTGCCGCAGATGTGCGGGGTCGATGCGGTTTTTGGAAGCGTGGAAGAATGCGTGCGAGCGGCGGTTTCGAGATAGTGGTAGAAGGTCACGGCAATTAATCTTCGTTGCCTGACCCAATTATACCCGGAATAAATTGAAAAGTCTCTGATTTTTGCCGAGTATCCGGATTCGTGATAAAATCACGAATGCTGGCGTTTACCACAAATTACACGAATTTGGCTGCCATAAATTCTATCGATCGTCAAAGTCACCAAAATCAGGACAGGAGTCCGGCGGTAACGAGCGCGTCTCGCAGTTCCTTCTCGTTCGCCTCGCCCATCCGCGCAAGCGGAAGTCTGAGTGGTCCGGCTGGAAGTCCGATCATATTCGCTGCCGTTTTTACAGGGATCGGGTTCGTCTCAATAAACATCGCCCGCACAAGCGGAGCGAGCTTGTAGTGCATGCGCCGCGCCCCCTCCCAGTCGTTCTTCAGTATCGCGTCAACGAACGCAACCGTCTGAGCGGGCGCGATGTTTGCGATGACTGATATCACGCCGATTCCGCCCAGAGACATGATCGGCAGCGTCAGAGCGTCGTCGCCGGATATCACTATGAAATCCGTGCCATTGTCATTGTCCCGGGTCATCTCGATTATGCGTGAGACCTGCTCCAGATCGCCGCTCGCCTCTTTCACGCCGATTATGTTCGGAATCTCTGCAAGTTCCGCTATCAGATCGGGTTCGAGGTTGATGCCGGTTCTGGATTTGATATTGTATAATATTATCGGTATATCGGCAGCGCATGCGACTGCGTCAAAGTGCGCAAGTATCCCGTTTCTGTTCGGCTTGTTGTAGTACGGTGTTATCAGTAGCGACGCATCCGCACCGGCATCCGCTGCATATCTGGTGAGCTCGATCGCTTCACCGGTGTTGTTCGACCCGGTTCCGGCGATCACAGGAACTGTTGCGCAGTCAACTGCGATATCGATCAGTTGCTTGTGTTCGTCGAGCGTGATTGTGGCTGATTCGCCAGTGGTTCCGCAGGGGACAATTCCGGAGACTCCATCTTCGATTGCGCGCCCGATATTCAGAGAGAAGCCTCTCGCATCGATCATATTATCTTTCGTGAACGGGGTTATCAGTGCGGGCATGACACCTGTTAAGTCCATAAACACCCCTCTCAAAGGATTGTAGCGTCTGTTATGACATTCATAATATCTACAGTACCCTCGTACGTTGCGCAATCACGTTTCTGCGTGTGATATAACCAGCGACCCGGTTTCGTATCGTCTTGCTGATGATGTCAGTGTGCTCGGAGACGTTCTTCTTGTTCTCCTCGAAATCGGTTCCGAATGCATAGCCACGCTTTGCAATCAACTCCTGTGCGATCTTTTTGATGTATGTTGGTCGAATATTTCCCATGTATAACGTGCTATGGCAGTCTAATATATAAATATTGCCTCGAGTGGAGGCTCTCGGCGTCAGGCGTCATGGCAACTTATGCAACCGCAACTATCGAGAGTCCCCATATATGCGTCAAGATCGCCTGCGCAACCTTTTTAACCAATGCTCGATCAGATAAAACATCGCTGCCATTTACGGGACAGTAGGGTAGCTTGGTCGATCCTCGAGCGTTTGGGACGCTTGGACCGCGGTTCAAATCCGCGCTGTCCCATCTTGCTGTGATTGGGTAAGCAGATGCGCTCATGGTGTCATCGTCCCTTCTCTCATCGAGAAGATTACCTGCTCATCAATTTCGGATCAGGCACCTATATTCTAAACGCTCAACAGCTCTTGACCCCAAGAACACGACCTGTGAAGATTGTATGGTATCGCCCATTTTATTCATCTCCTCTCAAACATAACCTCAATAATTTCCTTGATCATTCTCTTTATTCCTCCCATACCTCCACGACCTCTGCGATCCGATTCACCCCTTCGCAACCCCAATAGGCACGACCTGCACGACCCTGCACGCGATCCCGACCCGATGCACGACATCCACGACCGCGTCGCTCGGCTTGTAGACCGCGGGCGCCTCTTCTGCAAGGATGCTCGGATTCGTAGCCTTGACCGTAATACCTTTTGCGAGCAGTTCTTTTTCGATATCCTCGCCCCGGAAATCCCGTAGCGCCTTCTTCCTGCTCCCGACTCTTCCTGCGCCGTGACATGCGCTCCCGAATGTCAGCTCCATCGCCTTCTCCATGCCGCAGAGGATGTATGACGGCGTGCCCATGCTTCCTGGAATCAGGACCGGCTGTCCGACGCTCCGGTATGCTTTTGGGACATCCGGATGCCCCGCAGGAAACGCACGGGTTGCGCCCTTCCTGTGCACGTAGACCATCCGCTGTCTACCGTCGATTGTGTGTTTCTCGAGCTTTGCGACGTTGTGTGCCACATCGTAGACGAGATCCATCTCGATGTCGGCTCCAAATAACCTGTGAAACGTCTCCCTGACCCAGTGCGTGATCACCTGCCGGTTCGCCCACGCATAGTTTGCTCCCGCACACATCGCTGCAAAATACTCCTGCCCCTCCTTCGACTGCACTGGCGCGCACGCTAGCTGCCGATCCACAAGCTCGATTCCATACTTCTTTGACGCCCGCTCAAGCGCACGCAGGTGGTCAGTGCAGATCTGGTGCCCCGCCCCCCTCGATCCGCAGTGTATCATGACAGTGATGTCGCCCTTGTGCAGCCCGAACGCATCAGCGATCTTGTTATCGTAGATTTCACGCACGCACTGAACCTCAAGGAAGTGGTTTCCGCTTCCGAGCGTTCCAAGTTGCGGTCTTCCCCGTTTCATCACCTTCTCGCTAACTTTAAGGTCTCCGGGAAGCTCGATTCGCCCGTTCTCCTCGCAGTGCATAAGGTCTTCGGGAACACCGTAGCCCTCCTCGACCGCCCACTTCGCACCATCCTCAAACACCCTACGCAACTCGGAATCAGAGACCTTGAGCTTGCTCTTTGCACCAACGCCGGTCGGGACTGCACGGAAGAGCGCATCAACCAGTTTTCCGATCTTCGGGTGGATGTCTGCCTCTGTCAGATTCGTGCGGATCACACGGACGCCGCAGTTGATGTCAAAACCTACCCCTCCCGGACTGATCACGCCTTCCTCCGAATCAAACGCTGCAACGCCTCCGATCGGAAAGCCATATCCGGGATGCGCGTCCGGCATCGCCATCGCGTACTTCTGGATTCCCGGAAGCGTCGCGACGTTTGCGGTCTGCGAGAGCGTATCGATCTCAAGCCCCTCAAGCAGTCTCGACGACAGGAACAGCCTTCCCGGAACCCGCATCTTCTCCATGTAATCAGTCGGAATATCCCAGATGTAGTCTGTCACCCGGGTCAGTTTCGGCATCTCTCGCTTCTTGTTCTTCGTTGGCATGGTGAATCGCTCTCTTCTCTTTTCATCGGGGATAATTATTCTTTTCCACAAGGGATTCAAGTTATGTTGCAACAGTCAGAATACGTAGAACCACAATGAACGGAACAGAGAATCCAACTCAACAAGCGACCTGCCCCACATGCTCGCCGCAGGAGCTGCAGGAGCACCGGGTGCTGAGACGGCGCGGCAGCGATCTGCTTGTGGAATGCCTGAACTGCAAAAGCGTTCACAGCATCAGGGAGACCGCACCGAAACCCGCACAAACCAGAGCCGCGCAGATCAGAATCATCGTGAGCAGAGGTGAGAGCTCGGAACGGTACAGAATCGAACTGCCGTCCGACCACAGGGTCGCGGCAGAGGACGAACTGATCGTGGACGATCCGTCCGCAGAGGAGGTGCATCTGGCAGAGGTCACAACGATCGAATCGGGGGGGAAGAGGGTGGCATCCGCGGTCGCTTCTGAGATCGACACGATCTGGGCGCGGGCGATCGACGAGGTGACGCTGAAGATCACGACCCACGACGGCAGCAGGACTGAGTCGGAGCGTTTGCACGCGTTTGGGGATCAGGAGTTCATAGTCGGCGACATCGTGGAAGTCAGGCGGAAAAAATTCAGGGTTACCAGAATCAAGACGTATAAGGCTGGGTTTCGGAAGTATGAGGGCGACGTTGTGCTGGCAAAGGATATCAAGCGGATCTTTGCCGAGAGAGTGGGGCGTGTTCGGAGTAGCCCCGGATGGCGATAACCTTTAATCTCCCGAATTCTTCAGTGATCTGAGGTTTTTCTCGCAGAGATCGATTATTCTTGGGTCTTTTATTTCTTTACCGATTGTAAGCGCATCCTCGTAGTACCCGATCGCTTTCTCGATCTGCCCCAGAGCGTAGTAGGCATTCCCGAGATTTCCGAGATATGAGACCTCATTCTGTCTGTTTCCCAGTTCCCGTGCGACCTTCAGTGCTTTTTCGCTGCAATCAATCGATTTCTCGTAAAGGCCAATCTGACGGTATAGAATACCGAGAGAACCGAGCAGGTATCCGCTTATTTCGGTATCTGTTGGTAGTTCAGCCAGCAGTTTCTCTTTCAACTCTATGCTGCGATTGATTTCATCCTGTGACCTGTATTCAGTCTCTGATGTGAACTCTATGAGAGCAGGTCTGGTCTCGCCTGCATGGGGCAATTCCATGAACTCCACTACTCGGTTTCTGAAGGCAAAGAAATCCGGAGCCTCGCGACTGATACGTGAGAGTTCTTCTTCCGTTACCCAGAATACTGCCTTAACCTGATCTTCAACAAGGTTTTCTCGCTTAAAATTCAGATAGTGGAGGGCATCAGGAAAACTCTTCTCGATGTTGTGCACGAAAAAGACCGTATCATCAGAATTCGTTGACGAAAAGAATGCGGGTAAGTCCTTATGCACTTCTGCATCGACGTTGACCGCCCGGAGTCCATGCCCCGTCAGGAGTGCACTGAGAGATCGTTCCACATCACTACGTAGAAATTCGCTCAGATAGAGCGCAAAGAGAATAGAAGGTTTATCATGCCTGTGGGCACGATTTAAATAATTACTGAGCCGCAGAACTTTTGTTCCGGGGGTGTCAGCATCTTTCGCTTCAATCATA
>Ga0190315_1000866_pt1 | contig 13385 bp, 18 predicted proteins | sample 48701101_MG_FD_161673 | JGI IMG/M metagenome (GOLD analysis project Ga0190315, IMG submission 161673) | Hydrothermal vent sediment bacterial communities from Southern Trench, Guaymas Basin, Mexico - 4870-11-0-1_MG | ecosystem: Environmental > Aquatic > Marine > Hydrothermal vents > Sediment ...
CACCGCTTTCTCAATGACCTCATGGCGCTTGTAGTGCCCGAACTTAGCGGTAGCGAAATCGAGTGCGATCTTTAATGCCACCTCCTCCCTGCCATAGCCCTCGTGCTCCAGTTCCCTTATGCGCGCACCCACACCTTTTATCCCTATTAATGCCTCCACTCGCTCTGCAAGGTCACTCGTCACCTTTATTTCGGGCTGCAGAGCGGGATCAAGACCCTTACTCCTCGCTCGCTTCGCTATCTCAAGTTCGTTCGCTAAGCCCTTCTTCAGTAGCTCATGATACTGGTTCTTCAAATGCTCCGCCATCATCAATATATTGATTTCAAAACGAAGTATATTATAAGCTCATCCTGTATAAATCCACAGCTATCTGTTTCTTATCGCGCTTATGGAACCAGAATCTCCGCTTCAGGCAGAACGATGTGGGGAACCGTGAGATAGAAGCGGGCTGTACAAAAGTTCTTAAGAATGGTTCACTACCTGCATTGTGTATGGTATATACAACCGATGCGATTTCAAAAGCCTTCTTCAGGAATACTCTATCTGCATGCCTGTTCCCGCGCTGTGCGCCGAAGGGAGGGTTCATCACCACTGTGTCACCTTTTGCTGCATGCAACGTTCGCACATCGCATCGCCTGAATTCGACCTCAACACCCAGCTTCCGGCTATTCTCTATTGCCACCTCTATCGCATCCCTGTCGCGTTCTATACCTATCACCTCTTTTGCACCCAGTAGTTTCGCACCTATTGCCAGTATCCCATTCCCTGAGCCGAGGTCATAAACAATACGATTTGCTATATCGCCATGCAGGAGAGCAAGAATGAGCAATTCCGCTGCCAGTGACGGGGGTGTGCTATATTGCTCCTCAGCCACTGATGGGCTCTCCACATCCTCTAACTGCTCCAGCAGAATCTCCAGTTGCTTCTTCATATCTACATCTATATTCTATATTATGTATAGCACATATATCGGATAATAAAATAAGAGGATGAAGATAGAGGATAAGCATAATGAGGTATTGAGGATACTGGAAGAGAATGCGAGGCTGAGTGATAAGGAGATAGCGACTCTGGCGGGTTTGAAAGAATCGGAGGTGAAGAGTATCATCGGCGAGCTGGAGAGTCGTGGGATAATAAGGAAATACAAGGCGATAATAGACTATGAAAAAGCGGGTATAGAGTCAGTACAGGCGCTGATAGATATAAAGGTCACACCGGAGCGGAGCACCGGCTATGATAGCATTGCAGAGCGGATATCGAAGTTTCCGGAAGTGAAGTCTGTGCGGCTGGTCTCGGGCGAGTATGACCTCTCGGTATTGGTGACGGGCAAGACGATGCGAGAAGTTGCATACTTCGTTGCAGAGAAGATAGCACCGCTTGAACAGGTTCGTAACACAGTGACGCATTTCTTATTGAAGACATACAAGGAGAATGGCGAGGTGTATGAGGAGGAAGAGGAGGGACGGAGATTGAGAATAACACTATAAGACCAAGATGTAAGATAATGATAGGGAATCAAGATAAGATGACATTGACGCCGATAGGCGTGATTCACAGTCCATATAAGAGTTTAAGTGAGTGCCCACGCCAGACGAGCAAATCGGGAGTAATAGCAGAGATAGAAGTCTTTGAGCGGTATGCAGGTGGGCTGAAGGATATTGAAGGGTTCTCACACCTCATACTCCTCTACTGGCTCCATAAATCACATGGCTATTCCCTGCTCGTAAGAACACCCTGGGATACAGAATCGCATGGCTTATTCACCACAAGGTCGCCAAATAGACCGAATCCAATAGGAATATCGGTTGTGAAGCTGATAGAGCGGAGCGGAACGATACTGCGAGTTAGAGGTATAGATGCCATTGATGGCACGCCGCTGATAGATATAAAGCCCTATGTGCCCGAATTTAATTTTAACGATGGGGATGTGAGGATTGGCTGGCTTACAGACAAGATAAAGAGATGAGTTTTAATTCGTAACGCATATCTCCAGGGTTATAAACGAGAACGCCATCGGCAATGACCTTATCGTCCTTCTCCAGTCCAGGCTCAGCCAATCGCTCTGCTATTACCCGCATCTGATACTGATACTCCGTGCTCGCTTTATTATCGCTACAAAGATAAAATATGCGCTTGTAAACCTTACAGATGTAGCCCACAACCCTTATCCGCCTGCCTTCATAGTTCGATGGATGCTCCGCTATCTCGGCAACGAAATGTGCATTATTATCACTGCTATTATCGGATTTTATCTTCCTGATGCCACTTTTTGATACTACAATCTCGTATTTACCACTGTATCGCTGTATCCTGCCCTGTAATTCAATCTCATCGCCATATCGGAGCATCAGCTTTTCACTATCTTTATCGCTGGAACTCACAAATACCGGCAGTTCGGTACCATTATCCATTATGTTCAGTAGCATATTCCCATCCGATAGGTTCAGGAGGTCGACAACAAGCCCCTTTGTCTTTATTAATTCATTCTCATAGTTTTGGCTTTGGTTTGCGAGCACATCCAGAGGGACATAGGGCGGCTCCACAATACATGATACGCAGTACAGGAGGCAGATACCGGATAAAGAGATGACTATCACGAATCTACCCATATCCATCTCCATATTCTAAAATCAAGAGTATTCATAAAGCTTTGTATAATACAATAAATGCCAGAACGATAACCAGTATAGAAAGCCCCAGCTCCAGCCAGAACGGTTTTGTTCTTAATGACATCTTACTCCCTATCCTTGCACCCGTCATTGACCCTACAAGCACGAGTCCCGCAGGTAGCCAGCTAATATCACCACGGTTCCAGTATACAATTATAGCGGGAAGAGCAGTGAAGATAGTAACGACCAACGATGTTGCCACTGCTTTGTGGATATCCAGCTTCATTGCTCTTAGAAATGGCGGGAAGAGAGAGCCACCACTGCCACCTCGCATCCCTGCTATTAGATTTAAGAGGAATGAAAGCGGGATAATATTCTTCGGGCTGGGATTGATTCGCTGATACAGCCCTGGCGCAACTCTATCGAGATATATCCCCAATACGCTTATAATAGAAATGAGGACGAAAATAATCGCTAACGTTAGTGGCTTAACCAGACCCACAATAAATGCACCCGCAACTGACCCTAAGGTGCCGCCTATGATTACATACACCGCAATCTGACGATCTACATTCCTCCGCTGTGTTATAGCGCCAATTGAAGATGAAAAGGGTATAACAAACAGATTAATTGCAAAAGCAGTTAATAGATGCAAGCCTGCAAGGTTTAGTAATGGTATTCTAACCGAACCCCCGCCGATTCCGAACATACCACTCATAAAACCCGCAATGAGACCGATGCCGAAGAGAACCACAAATTGAACAATCTGAGTCATGTCATTACCCTCTTTCTTCTTTCTTCAATCGTTCAATTATAGTTGAAATATATAAAGTCATGGACTGTAAATTGCCATTACAAAAAACGCCGCCACTGCTCGCAAATAAAGGGGGACGCCCTGTTCCAGACCATGTCCATAAATCTTGAAGGAGGATGGAGAATAAAATAAGGATATCAAAGGAGCTCGGGAGGAAGCACGATTCCGTATTGGTTTTCGTAAGAGCGGTGCAAGAGATTGGTGAGAGACATGGATTATTGTATACGATCTCACATTCCGCACTTTAAAACTTTAAGGATAATATTTTAAGAATTACATGCAGAGAACCCGCTGAAAGATGTTCTTTATATGTGGGCATGTTCACATCTGCACGTCATCGCGATTTTATTCTTTTCACCCCCTATTTCAACACGATTTCGCAAGGAAGAAGAGAAGGAATGGATTAACCGGCGTCGCCCGCTTCGCTTCGCATTGCTCTGTTCCTTGAACTGGACAAAGGTGTGTCTATCCGTAACCGATGCAATACATCCGCTCATACTCATGACCGAGCAAAGTTTATAATGTATCGGCTTCATATTCAAGACCTTTACCCTCTCCGACCCCTTGTAAAGGACTGTAATACCCTCAAACACCTGGAAGACACGCCGTATCGTCAAACTTTAAGAAAGTTTGATCAAAATGCTTCGCTATTTCTGTGTTGGCTTGCCCCTCTGATCTGGTAATGCAATGACCGCCCATATTCTTTCACAATCTCTCTGAAATGGTTCTTGTCCGAGGTATTGCCACTCAAAGCCTGTATAAAAACAGGCAAGCTGTCCGACATGACCAGAGAGATAACGAACTGTTTCAGGTCCGGTCTGTGGTCCTTGGACATGGGTTATCTGAATTGGCACGGCGTCTATGTCACCCTCTTCATGCTCGTACTCACCTTGAAGGCTCATTGAGGTGGTGTCATTGTGAAGAAAGCGCCCCGAATATTCACCATACGCATTGGCGGCGATCCGCATGAATATCCCTTCAGGGCCCGCTCTGTATAACTTATCTAAAGTCCTCCCCAAGACATCATCATTGAAGTCCTCTGCTTTCAGTCCTTCCCTTATCAATATCTCCACAGGCTTTGTTGCCATGAACTCGGGGAACAGGGGCGGTCCACAAACCCGAGAGCATTCAAGATCATGGCAACAACAGCCTCGCCGCAGGTCACTTTCTGGCGTGGATCCACGCCAACGATCCGATTGATTTCGTCAGCCAGGCCGATTTCCTTGCACACCGTGGCTACTATGCCAAGGTGGTCAAGGCTTTTACTGGTATAATCAGCATAGTCGAGTGGGGAGAGCAGATTCGCCGCCATCATATACGGTATACTTGTTGACATAGGTGTTTGATATGAAATGTTTCCTATTTAAAGTTATGGCATAGAGCCGGTATAAAATTAAATTCTGAGGTAATTTATACCCTTTAAAGCAAAATCTGGGAAAAAGACTGCTCGCACCCAATAGCGAATACCCTTTTGGCACCGACGAACTGGGAAGATGCATATTTTCAAGAGTCCTGTATGGGACAAGAATTTCCCTGGAAATTGGCGTTGTAGTTGTGGTGATAACAGCCCTGGTTGGCACAATCCTGGGCGGCGTATCTGGTTACTGTGGAGGAATAGTGGATGAAATTATAATGAGGGCTGTGGATATAGTGCTTGCTTTTCCAAGCATAATTCTCGCTTTGGTGATTGCAGGACTTTTAGGGCCCGGGCTTTTCAATGTGATACTTGCCCTTGCCGTGACGCATTGGCCTGCATACACAAGACTTGTGAGAGGGCTGACTCTCTCCGTAAAGGAAAAAGAATTTGTTGAAGCGGCAAGAGCCCTGAGAGCCTCAAGCTTCTATATTCTGCGTCGTCATATCCTGCCAAACTGTATAAATCCTGTTATTGTGCTTGCAACTCTTGGTATTGCCCATACGATAATTTCTGCGGCGGCTCTCAGTTTCTTAGGCTTGGGAATTCAACCTCCAACACCTGGATTACCGTGCTTGCTTTTAATTTCTTAGGCGATGGGTTGAGAGATACATTAGATCCAAGGGCAAAAGAAATGAGATTTTAGGCTTAATAGGAGAGACTGGCTGTGGGAAATCAATCCTTGGAAGGGCGATAATGGGGTTGCTTTCAGAAAATGTGGAAGTTGGAGGAAGGATAATTTACAAAGGAGAGAATTTATTGGACCTTTCTGAAGACAGAATGAGACAAATTAGAGGTAGGGAGATTGCAATGATGCTACAGAATCCTTCCACATCATTGAATCCTGTGTTAACTGTTGGAGAACAGATAGCGGAGGTTTACAGATACCATAATGGCGCTACGCGAGAAGAAGCAAAGAGGAAGGCATCAAATATGCTTGAATTGGTCGGAATAGACTCGAAAAGGATGTGTGAATATCCACATCAATTTAGTGGCGGGATGAAGCAGAGAGTTATGATTGCCATCGGGTTAGCGCTGAATCCCAGAATTTTGATAGCAGATGAACCAACTACAGGCCTGGACTCCTCAATGAAAAACCAGGTTTTGGATTTGATGTCCGAGTTAATCAGAAGTAGAGATATGAGTATGCTGCTTATAACCCATGACCTGGAAGTGGCGAGAAGAATGTGTGACCGAATTGCAGTAATGTATGCAGGCGAACTGGTTGAGATTGCCCCGGCTGAGAAGATTTTATCAGAACCCAAGCATCCTTATACGCAGGGTCTGCTGAACTCGCTTCCTCGTATGGGCTTAAAGCCAATACCGGGTGCAAGCCCGAGTCTCGCCTCACCTCCAAAGGGATGCAGATTCCATCCGAGGTGCAGATATAAAGGTGATGAATGCTCAGAAAAACATCCAGATATGATAAGATTGGGGGATTCTTATGTAAGATGTATTCTGTACAAAAATGGAAAAAGTAAGGCTTGAGGTAAAGAACCTGAAAAAAATATTTCTATTCCGGGATTTTCAGGAAGAAGGTGATAAAGGCGGTTGATGGTGTGAGTTTTGAGATAAAGGAAGGCAAAACTTTAGGATTGGTTGGGGAGAGCGGATGCGGGAAAACAACGGTTGGAAGGACAATTCTAAGACTTACAAATCCGACAGAAGGGGAAATAATCTTTGATGGTAGAGATATTACGAGCTTGAACGGCAGCGAGCTAAAAAAATTAGGAAGGGAGATGCAGATCATATTCCAAAATCCAGAATCATCGCTGAATCCGAGGATGAAAATCTATGATAGTATTGCTGAGCCCTTAAGGATTCATAAAATCTGTAACAAAAATAGTAAGAGGAGAAAGAGAGGATATTTGAGTTGATTGAAACCGTTAATTTAAATGAGGAACTTCTATTCAGATATCCTCATGAATTAAGTGGGGGACAAATCCAGAGAGTTGTGATAGCAAGAATTTTGAGTTTGAATCCAAAATTTATTGTGGCAGATGAGCCCACTTCTATGCTGGATGTTTCAGTCCAGGCACAAATCCTGAATTTGCTGAAGGATTTGCAGAAGAAATACGGGGTAAGCTACCTGTTTATTTCACATGACCTGGAAGTGGCAGAGTGGATGAGTGATGAAATAGCTATAATGCATAAAGGGAAGATTGTGGAGAGGAAAAAAGTGTAGTGAAAAGTTTTTTTCTTGGTAACATACGCAAAAGCTCTTAAAGAGCCCCAACCTCGTCACAACCGAATAAATTCGTCCGCGAAAAATCTGGCACCGTTATCCCTATTGCTTTCTCACCTCTATATCGTATGATTATATAAACTTATTTATGCTTATGCAGTGGTATATCTTAGCCCTTATTGCATCTACGCTCTGGGCAGTTGTTGTAATAGTGGATAAATTCGTTCTGACACACTATATCAGAGATGCCGTCTCCTATCAGGTCTTCCTCGCACTCACCATGCTGCCATTCCTCATCTTCCTGATTCCTTTCACCCCTCATACCAATAGTTCCACTCCTACCATACTTCCCGTTATCATCATTCTACTGGGGGTAGCCCTGGGGCTGGTATATGTGCTTTACAACAAAGCACTGCTGATAGAGGAGGTATCAAGGGTGACACCGCTATTTTATCTCTCTCCACTCTTCGTGCTGCTGCTCTCGTTCCTGTTCATCGGTGAAGGACTCTCTCTGAGGAGATACGTGGGTATAGGACTGATGGTCTTCAGTGCAATCACCGTATCCGTATCTTTAAAGGGAAGGAATAGGGACAGGCACAGCCACTCGCACTCCCTGCATATCTCGCTCTCTCCCGCACTCCTCATGATACTGGTTCTGGATATAATGAATGCGGGTAAGGATGTGGTCTCGAAGCTCATGCTCTCACATCTGGATTATCTCTCTTATCTCTTCTGGTTCATGCTTGGTAATATCGCCGGTAGACCCCTTCTGCTCCTCATACCGCATAACCGCGAGAAGACGCTCATGATTATTAAGACACTACCACCAAAGATATACCTGCTCTCTTTTATCAATTCCACACTTGCATGGGCTGGCTATGTATTGTATTTCAAGGCGGTGTCCATGACCTATGTCTCACTTGTGTGTGCGATACCGACAACACAGCCATTTCTCGTATTCATATTCGCCACTCTACTCGGATTATTCTATCCCGAACTGATAGAAGAGAAGACAGATCGGCGGTCTCTAACCATAAAAGGGATTGCCGCTGTTAGCATCATGATTGGTGCATATCTGATTATATCATGAGGCACGAATTGAGGCAGTTACGTTACCGGTTTCATAAATCGCATCATTGCTCATTTCGTTGCACGCACGAGCTCCACCAATCTCTTCACCTCGCTCTCCGTATTATAAAGATACAAAGAAGCCCTGACTGTCCCTTCTATACCGAGATAATTCATCAGTGGCATGCAGCAGTGATGCCCTGACCTTACGATTATACCCGCTTTATTATCGAGCATCAGCGCCACATCATCCGGGTTCTTACCGTCAATATTGAACGATACGGTGCCTATTCTTTTATCTGAGGCTGTATCATAGCCATAAATTTCAACGCCAGGTATCTCCCGTAGCCCTTCTATGAGCTCCTTTGTCAGCTCCTCCTCTCTTCGCCTCACATTCTCCATGCCTATCGCATTTAAATAATCAACCGCAGCACCGAGCCCTATCGCACCTGATATATCGGGTGTGCCACTCTCAAATCCCTCATTCGCAGCTTTTAACTTATAATCAACGAAGGAAGCGGTCTCCACTCCACCGCCACCCACATTCAGGGGTTCTATCTCGGGCATGAGTTCCTCTCTTATATACAGTGCCCCTATGCCGGTGGGAGCGAGCATCTTATGCCCTGAGAACGCCATGAAGTCACAGCCCAGTTCTTTTACATCCACCGGCAGATGGGGCACCGATTGCGCACCATCCACGAGTAACAGTGCATCATTCGCGCGACACAGCCTCGATATCTCGCGAATCGGTAGAATAGAGCCGAGCGCGTTGGAGACATGGCTGACCGCTACGATTCGCGTATCCGCATCTATCGCCGCTTCAAAATCCGAGATATCCAGTTCGCACCTTTTATCACCATTAGCGGGCTTCACCACCTCTATATCTATCCCGAACTTACGCTTCGCACGTAGCCATGGCAGTAGATTCGAATGGTGCTCTATCAGACTGATAACGACCTTATCGCCCTTATGCATGCTGAGTCCGGATGCGACCATATTTATACCTTCGGTGGTGTTCCGTGTGAAGACGACCTCATGAGCACGTGCGCCAATGAATTTCGCTACCTTATTACGCGCTTCTTCATATTCCGCTGTTGCTATCCGTGTTAGCCTGTGGACGCCTCTGCCCACATTCGCATTATATCGCCTGTAATAGTCCAGCGTGGCATCGAGAACGGGCTCGGGCGTCAGACTCGTCGCCGCTGTGTCCATGTATATTATACCAGACTCCAGAATAGGGAAATCTCGCCTTATCCGCTCTGTATCTGTATCTATATCAATATCTGTCATAATTTTATACCCCACATCTCTTTTTCTTCTCTTCCTCCTATTTATTATTGTTGATTGATGAATGACCGTAATAAGGACAGGCACGTGATAGAGACGCTGGGAAGAGCAAGGGTGGTAGTGGAGGATGGTAAAGTGGTAGAGATAGGGAGACCGGTGCTGAAATACTGTCCTTTGTGGGCGAAGATAAGGGGGATAAATGAGATAAATGAGCACGTGATCAGGGACAATGTGGAGTTCAGGATACGTGATTTCGGCATGTGCACTGCGGCGAGGGCGCTGGAGCTGGATGTCTTTGTTGGCTTCGGCGCTTCTGAGACGCTAATGACCGCGCTTCGTAGAGGACTGCTCGATGCCACCGTTACGGTCTGCGAAGGTGCTGGCACCGTAATCACCTCCAATCCTGCCTTAGTGCAGGGTATAGGTGCGAGATTGGGCGGGATAATAGAGACCAGCCCGGTGGAAGCCATTTTGAGGGGTATAAGCGAGAGAGGGGGTGTAACACTCGTGCCACCCGCGATAGACCAGCCTGCGGGACTCCGTATCGCGCTTCGTATGGGCTATAAAAGAGTGGCTGTGACTGTGTGCACAGTTGAAGATGCGGAGCAATGCCGGGCTATAAGTAAAGATGCAATCATATTCGGTGTGCATCTCACGGGCATTACGAGGGGCGATGCGGAGAGGCTCTTTCAGGTTGCCGATCTCGTTACTGCATGTGCATCACGCTACATAAGGGAACTGGCGAATGAGCGAGCAATCTTACAGGCTGGCACTGCTATCCCGATATTTGCACTCACACCCGCGGGTAAGGAGTTGTTACTGGAACGTGCGAAGGAGATTGAAGACAGATTGCTGTTGAGTGCCGTGCAATTGCCGATGTTACCGTCAGAGAAGCAGCCGATACCGCTGGTTTAGTGTGTATGTGGTATGTGAGGGATGAGAGTGGAGAGGATAGGACTGACAGGGAAGCCGAAGGTGGGTAAGTCAACGCTAATAAAGAGCTTAATCAAGGATTTGAAAGCCAGGGGTGTATCAGTTGGGGGCATGCTTACTGCGGACATTCGAGAACGAGGGGTAAGAATGGGCTTCTCCATTGAGGATATAAGTACCGGAGAACGGGGCATTCTCGCACATATTCGGCTACATGGCAGTGTTAGAGTGGGGAAATACATCCTGAATCTTGGCGATCTGGACAGACTGGGTGCTAACTCGATATTAAATGCGGTGGCTTATTCGAATATAATTGTTATAGATGAGATAGGACCAATGGAATTGAAGTCAAAGAGGTTTATAGAAGCTGTGGAACGTGCGATAGCGAGTGAGAAGCCGATGCTCGTCAGTGTTCACCGTGCCTCGGAGCACGAACTGGTGAGAAGGGTGAAGCGGGAGTTTGATATCCTGGAGGTTACTATTGCGAACAGGGACGGGATTGCAACTGCGGTAATGGATAAGCTCAAGGCTTGTTTGAATTGAATAGATGCGGATACAGAAGGAGAAGGAGATGGAGATACAACTTCCGGTGAGATATAAGAGTGGATGTAAGTGCATAGACGAGCTGCTGGGTGGTGGCTTTGAATCGGGCACAGTGACCCAGTTATACGGTGAGGCGGGCAGTGGGAAGACGAATATATGCCTTCAAACCGCGATAGAATGCGCAAGAAGCGGTAAGACGGTGATATTTATAGACAGCGAGGGGTTCTCACCCGAGCGATTTTTACAGATTGCGAGGAGTGTTTCGGACGAGCGTGATATAGAGCGTATAGCACGCCGAATAATAATATACGAGCCACAGAGCTTTGAGCAGCAGACGGCGTGTATAAAAGAGGTAGAGGATGTAATAGAGGAGAAGAAGGATGTAGCGCTTGTAATCCTGGATTCCGCAACACTGTTTTATCGGCTGGAGCTGGATGATGAGCGGAGCATATATCTGAGGCGGGTGCTGGCGAATCAGATAGAGCAGCTTCTGATGCTCGCACGGCGATACGACCTCGCAGTTATCATTACCAACCAGGTCTATTCTGATATAGAGGAAGGTAAATTACACCCCTCCGGTGGTTATGCACTTGAGCACCTCTCAAAGGTGATAGTTCAACTGGAGAAATCGCCTCAAGGCGGCGGTAAGAGGCGAGCGACCATAAAGAAACACAGGTCCATGCCTGAGGATATTACTTGCGAGTTCTTCATTACGGGCGGTGGTGTAGAATAACTATTATTTGGAATATAATGAATCCTCACTTTAATAAATGATGAAAGCAGTGGCATTCGAGTAAGGAACAGATAGATTGAGAAATCGCTTGAGGAGCATCATAATTGGGGTGCCGCCTCGCAGGCGGTTAAAGCAGTGGCTTTAAGCAGGGAAGGGAAAGAGCTGAGAGCCCATGGAGAGCTCTGGGAATACGTGAACAAATTAAGGAAAGAGCTAAAAGAACCCGCGATAAACAAGCTCTGGTTCTCTGCAAATAGCTTGCACACGAACTTTTATGAAAGGTGGCTGACCAAAGACCAGGTAGAAGATGCTTTAAAAGATGTAAAGGAGTTCGTAAATATATTAAAGGAGATAATACAGGATTTATGAACATGGCATGGAACAGGCGTCCCCCTTTATTTGCGAGCAGTGGTGGTGTTTTTGTAATGGCAATTTGGGAGCGGCGTACAGAAAGCTCACCAGAGTTTCAATTCAATCCGAGGGAAATAGATTTCGTCAAAGTGAGGAGTGTAAAAGCCAACCTGGATGAGGTCTGCACCGCCTTTGATTGGCTTTTGAAGCACGAGGAAAGGGTGCATACATGGCAATATTATGATGGTTGAGTAACAACTATGATAAGAGTTGACTCTCGAAATCGATGCCAAAACTCGTATAAGCGTTGGGCTGAGTAACAACTATGATAGGAGTTGACTTTTAACACCAGGGGATATTGGATTTGACAGCCCGGTTGCGTAACAACTATGATAAGAGTTGACCCTCTAAGTGAAAAGGTCTCTCTATACCAAAAACAGGTTGCATAACAACTATGATAAGAGTTGACTCTTATCCGCCTCGACTTTACAAATGCAAAATATAGCCGTTGAGTAACAACTATGATAAGAGTTGACTTCTATCTTCACTCTGCACCCATTTACCAGATGCTTGAGTTGAGTAACAACTATGATAAGAGTTGACTTCTTCCCCCAGTCAGGATGCTCCCTTCTCAGCTAGATAATTCTCCTCTCGATCTCAGGGTCAATGGTGTGAGGATTATGCACAGCATGATTCCTCGGCTCACGAAGCCCGTCTACGCCTTCCTTCTCGTATCGAGGCTTCCACCGATAGTAGGTGCTGCGCGAGACCCTTGCTCTTCTGCATGCTTCTGAAACGTTCCCCAGTCGCTCAACCCCCGAATAACTATATTCGCTGTTGAAAGGTAGTTTGGTGATGATAGACTACCATCTCCAAGTTCCTCCTTCACATAGAAGCAGGTATGGGAAGCATTCATGGCAACATCACCTTTCTCCATGTCTTAATCACCTTACTCAAGCACTGGTTCAACGGGTTGCTCAGTTTGCCCCCGTATTCAATCCCATTATCCAGTATATTCCGCTTCAATTCCTCTTCACTGGCTGCGTTCGCTCGAATGAATGCATTTCCAATCTCCCATCCGAAATGCGCATCACTACCCGCTGTAACGGGCAGCTTATGTCGGCTGGCGAATTCCACCGCACGCTCATTGTAGCCCTGGAATAGACACCTCGAATTGAAGCCCTCTATGCAATTAAAGAACTTAGCATCCTCATCCGTGGGTTGTAAACCCGGGCGTATTCTATCAAATGGATGTGGCACAACAACGATGCCGCCCTGTTCTTTTATCCCCTCAATCACCGCTTCAAATTCGCCAGGTTCCACCTCCGCATTGAGGAATAGCCCTATTATCTCACCCCGGTCCGTCATTATCTCCGAACCCACAATCACTTTAAAATCTTCCGTTTCATATCGCTTCGCTTCCAATCCCCCCTTTATCGTGTTGTGGTCCG
>Ga0190315_1000869_pt1 | contig 13376 bp, 11 predicted proteins | sample 48701101_MG_FD_161673 | JGI IMG/M metagenome (GOLD analysis project Ga0190315, IMG submission 161673) | Hydrothermal vent sediment bacterial communities from Southern Trench, Guaymas Basin, Mexico - 4870-11-0-1_MG | ecosystem: Environmental > Aquatic > Marine > Hydrothermal vents > Sediment ...
GCAACCTTTAACGATAAATGACGCTCACGGGCAGCCGCTAAAATAGCCAGTGCTACGGGGTGTGTTTGTCTATATTCTGCTATTGCTGCATATTCAAGCAATTCCTTTTCAGAACAAGCACTACAAGTATATTTTTCCCTCTTGAGAGAGGCTCGGGGGATGTCGGATGTGGTTTTTTTCTGTCTACTCGGTTTATTTATTTTTCAATAAGTTACAAAAATATGCGGCGACCGGTTTTCCTAATTGAGCCCCTATATTAAACAGCTCAATACCCATACTTGGATCAGATATAGTTGCTTCTATAATATAAGGTATTTCTTGCTCTGACAGTAGCATATCAATTCGACTATAATGCATAGGATACCCCATAGCATCTAAAGTCTTCATAACTGATTGAGATAATTCTAATTCTTTCTCAGTAGCCGTATATGATTTGATATGTCCATCTAAAAAGAGATTACTACGAAACTCATGCTCTTTCGGTTTTTTTAAGGCAGATAAAAAATGTTGAGTTCCTAAATAAAATAATTCCCGTTCCCCTTCCTCATAAATAGTAGGAAAGAATTCTTGGACAAAAAATTCATGATTTAACCCTTTATATTTGTTAAGTTCATCTATTGTTGAGATGAGTTTAATGTTATGCCCACATTCGCCCTTATAAGGTTTGATGACCAGTGTTTTACCCTTTTCCAAAAAGGGAATCAGTTTTTCATCATTGACTCGGTAGGATGGAACGACCCTAATTCCTTTCTCTTGTAAATCAAAAAGATATTCTTTATGTTCTCCATATTTCACCGTCCGGGGATCATTAATCACAAGAGGAGGTTTATGAAGACTTTTAACAAACTGTGCCATTTCTAAAAATTTATCCAGGTAACAGGCTTGGTCACCCAGTCTATGCGCATGAATTAAATCAACTTTATTCAATTCTAATGACACAAATTGCTGGTTATTACACAGAAAAGTTTTGGTAAAATCAGAACCATTCCAGTATTCCCAGTCTGTAATGAAACAATTACAACCTAAATCCATGATTCCTTTGGATATAGCCAGATAATCACCCCAATCTGTATTATAGAGTTGCTTAAAGCAATCATTAGAACGATTGCTTTTATCTTCTCTCACAATCATTAATATATTCATAGATAGCATTGTCCGATTTGATTAAATTGTAACTAGCCTGAATTTTCCAGATACGATTGAACTGATATTTTTTTGTCGTAACAAGCGTTGGTTATCTTTCTATACGGCAAATAAGATACTGCTAATGGCTAAATAAATCGTTAAAATTGACATATATACAGTATTTTACAAAAGAATTTTTTCAAAAAAAGATTTTTTGTCATGAAGTTCTTCAACCTCATTGCCGGTTATTCCGATGCGTAACTTGAAATAACCTTCTTTATCATCTTGATAACTTCCTCCGTTGATAAAAAGATCACCATTATTGAGAAATCTCTTTAATTGATTCATGCCTTCTGAAACGTACTGAAATTTTCGAGATATAATTGAACATTGTAAAATATACTTTTTTCCGGTTTGTTGAGCAATACTTTTACCTAATATCATGAATGTAGTTGCACCATTCCATCTTAAATTCGGATCGATTAAAATGGCCTTATCATCCTCTTTTCGATAAAGAATATCCCATCCGGCTAAACCATACCAACCTTGTTTATAAACATTTTGACTCGCTTCATTGACTATGTCATAGACTACGTTTGGAATCTTATAAGGCGTTGATTCAAGAACAATAATATTTCCAATATAGACTACTTCTTCTATCAATTGAGTAGAGCCACTCACATAACTGATTTCTCCTTCGGGAGAGATATGGGTTTGGATATTAAAGTTGATATCATGTGGAAAATTCTCTTCAATGAGAAACGTTTCTTTTTCCGGTGACTTAACATCCTTAATTGAATTGGCTTTGACGACGTAATCTCCGCCGCTTCCGAAATGACCCTTTACAAATAAAGGAAAATTCAGTTGATTCGTCTCAATAATCTTTTCAAAATTCGATAATTTAACCAGATATTGTTTGGCAACTTTGTTTGTTAATTGACTTATATTCCATTTACTCTGTATTGTTGAATAAACCTCTACGTCTAGATAAGAGTATGGATTATTGATATAAGGAACAATGCTTACAATTTTATTTCCTGTCTGTAAAGACAATTCTATTGATTTAAATTCATATTCTTTGTTATTACAAAAAAGAAGATTATCATAGTTCCCGGTATGATTCTCTCCATAGACATTTTTATAATAATCAAATAATTCTGGCATGTTCACCGTTAAAGGCAAAATTAAATAAGAGGCTCCTTTAGCGACTGGAATTAAAGTGGAGGCCAAAAGATTTCTATTAACGACTGATCTATTATAGTAAAAAAATCCTTTTGACTGACATTGATTGATTTCTCCTTCTTTTGGAAAAATCGGTAAATTGATATGGGGAAATGGGTAAATAGCCCCTAAATTCTTTCCATTAAAGTTTTTCATATAATCTTCCTTCATCATATACTGAGAGTACAACGGATTTATGAAAAAAACGGATTTTTGATTGGCTTGATTATGAGGATATTTATGAACATTTTTGATTCAAATAATATAATAATCCATGTGTTTATCTAGAACAAAAAGCCTAAAACGGGTTAAGCAGGTGATGATTATTCGGTAAAATTACACCTGTTTTGAGAGGTGAAAAAATGGATTATCTGGTTCTTTTCCTTTTACAACTCAGATAAAAATAGATAATATTTGCTAATTCATGGTTATGATAATGGAATCAACAAAATCAGCATAAATTTTCCGGTATTCATGACAGGTATTGAATTGGTTCAAGTCTTTCTGCTGTACATGAGGAAGCCAAATCTGTTTTATTCCAAAAACGGTTCTGAAAACGACGGGAATATTTCTATCAATGTGATTGGCTAGGTGCTGTATAATACTTTGTTTTTCAGCTCTACGGACTCCTGCCATTGCCGCAACTATAATGAAGTCAAATTCTTGAAAGTTCAAAAAATTCAGAACATTTATATGATGAAACTGAAAATATTGATTGATTTGTAACTTCTCAACTAAACGTTGTGATAGTTCAATTGCTTCACTATCAACGTCAATACATTCAACCGTTAAGTGAAAATTTCTACAGAAATGTATAGCACTAACAGGTAAAGCACCGCTTCCAATGAATAACATACGTTTCTTTTCAGAAACAGAATATTGGCTAACAATTTCAAATTCTCGTTGAGTATGCCATTGAGATAATGAGAAATTATAATATCTACTAAATGTTTTATTAATTTCTATTGATTTCAGAAGTTTTTTTACCCCATATTTTTCATGTTTTCCCTCGAATCCAGCTCTAAATAAGCGTACTTTTTCAACCATAAAATCCAACACATTTAACCTCGTTCAACGTTGTTCAATGTTCAATTTTATAAATTTCGTTCTTCCAAAACCGTAAATGTCTGAAAAAATCGCTATAGTTAGTTTTTCAGATAATTATTTTCAAAAGGGCGAACACACGGGTTCGCCCATACGGGCGTGATGTAGGGGCGAAGTGGGGTGTTCACCCTTTGTGAAATTATTTATCTGAAAAACTATATATAACAATACCTTCACCGAATTTGAAAATCGATATTTCGAGAATGAGGAATGAATTCCTGAAACAACAAAAATGGCGTATTTTTTAAATTGGCGAAGGTATTAATATAAAATATATAAAAATAAGTTACTTTGTTTATCAATGAAAGCAAATCTTACCATGAGGATTATGTTGAACTAAATAAGTAGAGAAAGTTACTGAACCGACGTGGGACAAGAACTTTCCACAATATGGCAGGGTTTAAACGTATATCCTGGCATGTGCCCAGATTTTTTTTGTGCAAAAGAATCACAAAAAGCAAGAACAACTTTCTCTAAATCCAAAAGCGATGGATATTTCAGCGCATCATCCTGGTCGCTCCAAGCTCGCCACCTATAACCGAGCGTTTCCCCTTTATATTGCCAAATATCTGAAACTTCAGCCAAAACACCACATGCATTCGTCAATTCGGCAATCACTTTACAGCCACTAACACCACATTTTTGGAGAGCGTGTTGATGAGCCGCCTCCCGTGAAGCATGGTTATTAGAATAACCGATTCCGCAAGTGTCAGAGGGTGGTGTATTTCCTTTTTGATCACAAAAATAAGCCACAGCACCATATTTAGCAGCTGATTGTTCTGAGTTTAACTGCGGTGTTTCATTGGCTTGGAGTGGAACACTTAGCCCAATAGTGACTAAACTGATGATGATTGGCAGGTAAAACCGCGCCCGCCTTGGTATGTTATTTTTTTGCATCCGTTTGTTCTCCGAAATATTTATTTGTGTACAGAATGAATTATAACGTATTATATTTATTAATAAAATGATTTAAAGAGACTCGACTCTCAATAAAAATAATCCGTTATAAACAGGTTAAAATGGCGCAAAACAGCATCAAGCTAAGAAGCATAATGACTTGGCAACTTTGCGCCTTTGTGGCGTGATGATATAAAAACTCACTGATTGAAATTATTTTTATGAAAATTGATACTTAGCACATATAATTGTGCTTTTTTTAAATTTAACAGCCAACAGCTTGTCTCAGTTGTTTGAAAGTTTATCCTAAAAAAAGACTAAGTCGAACTTCTTAATGTGGGATATGATTTTTCAAGCTAAAGCCCAAATTGTAATGGTGGACAGTTTATTGCTTTTTGTGAATGTGTTTTTTTTTGAGGATTGTCCTGAAATTTAAGCAATTTACATACCATTTTTAATAATTATGCCATAACTATAAGATAAAATAGAGTATTTATTCTATTATATTTAAATATAGGAAATTTTTAAGAATTCTCAATGCTCAAATCGCTCATAAATTACGAATAGATTGCGAATAAAAAATTAACTTATTGATTGACATGCTTTTTATATTAGCAAATTGGGCTAATAGATTACGAATAGTATATCCAGTTCATACGATTAACATATTGATTATTATATATTTTTTACGTTACTTGATGACGAATAAATTGCGAATAGAAAGGGCTAAAAGTAAATAGCAAGTCAAGTACGCGAGACAGATGCTATTCCTTCAAAGGGTGAGTCACTGTCGTCGTTTCTTCCGTCAGATTTGACGGCGAACCTTTGTTATCGCCCTTTTGCCGTAATTATCCAAAATAGCTCTACATTCATTAAAGAAAATACCCAAATGGCACGAAACTCCGTTTTTAACTTGATTTCTATATGCGTCTCTTATTTTCACGCTTATTCCTTGATGTTGCCATAAAATGGGCGGGTAATATGATGTGGGGCGGCAAAAATCCTACGGTTCCAGAAAGTTGAAGAGATTTATGAAAAGGGTGTTATTGTCGGTAAAAAAATGTAGTGTTCAACAGGATTGCGCGCAAAAACGGGGGCAAAAAAAATCCTGTTGACGACTAGATTGAAATCTTGCTCTGAAAAAAGAAAACGCCATAAAGTATTAATCAGTTATAAATTCAACTCGCCGATTGAGCCTATCAATTTGAGCGGCCGTCAGTTGCCAAGCATTAGCCAATTGAAGCGGATCATCCTCACCTTTACCCAAGGCTTGAATACTCGCCTTCACACCCGATTGTTGCAAATAATTTTTCACAGATTGGGCACGTTGTTTAGAGATTCTCTGGTTCAGCTGACGCTTACCTTTGGAATCAGTGTGGCCAATCAAAGTCACTTTAGGGATAGCCTCCCGTTTAAGATAGGCCGCCAGTTTCCGGGCAGATTGTTGGCCTGTTTTGCTTAAGCGAGTCCCACCAAATTCAAACTGTATAGGGAGTAAGCGTTTTCTAGGCGTGATACCCCGTACATGGGCCCGCATCATACCCCGCCCTTCCCCAGCATCGTTAACAGTCGTTCCTAAACCGCCTACCAAAATTTGTAATTCTTGAGCCAGTTGATACAAATTTTCAATTACCCAATGTTGCGGTGCTTGAGGCGTTGCTTGCGGATCGGCTATTAAATCAAGGGATTGATTCAAAAAATAAGAGGCCGTTTGCCATTGTTGACGACGTGCGGCAATCTCCCCATAAACCGCTTGAGTTTCCCAAGCCATCGTCGGCGCTCGTTTCAGCCACCCTTCTGCCGCCTTTAAACGCCCTTGTTTCATTAAACGCTTCGCTCTTGCCGCAGCGATTTGTGCCATACTGCGTTTTACGCCATCTACATACCAGCTCGAACAACCCGCTTCCCTAAGCGCAGGTAATAGGCTTTGCAAGGTTTCAAAATCATAAGCTTGTGCAGCTTGTGTGACTCGTGAGCTATAATTCACACAAGCCGCGAAACTTTCTGTCAATACGCCGCTACTCAGTAGGCCAGTAAACACTAAAACTTTGATGCCGACTAAGCGGCGCGAATAGGAAACATTAAAGAATGTTTGCATCATTAACTCCTTGATCATTTATCAGTTAAACAAAGGCTATTTTAAGGTACAATCTCATAATGAGCCACTTTAGCAGAATAATGTATAGTACGATTAACGCCCTTTTCATCTTGTACAGTCTGGTTAAGCTGTTCACGTAAGAGTCTTAATATGCTCTGTGCATCTTTCGCCGGTTTCTTTTCAAAAGCAAAACTAAAGTGGCTATACCATGCTAACGCATCTTCTATCAAGATAGCGAGCAATAGGCTTTTAGCCGTCGGTTCCTGCACCTCAAATTCAAAGGGATAAAAAATATCAGGAATCGTCAAGATTAGCCCAGATTTGAGATAGCCATATTGCTCTTGCTGACTAAAAGTATTAGGAAAAAGTTGCGTTAATGCCCCCTCACTATTGATATCAAACACAAGCAAATAACCATCATGCTCACTACTGAATTGCAACTGCATGATGTCACCGATTTTCAAAGCCGCACTGGGCAAAATGGCGATTTGTAAAGAGGCAGGATTTTGACCCACAAACAAATCAATAGCCAATTGGGCCGTGGTTTTAACAGAGGCCTTAACCACTGGATCATTCTCAACAGTCTTTGTCGAGTCATCATCTTGTTCTTTCTCGCACCACCAAAAGATATCCGAAATTTGACATAAATTCTCTTTTCCCTCAACAAAATCTGCCAAATTCACTAATAAACTTAAAGTGAAGCCTAAAACAAGGATAAAGCTCACAGTAAACCCATATCCCGTTCGTAGCCAATCAAAAAACATCTTGAAAAACGATGGTGAGGCCATTAACACCTCATTCTCTTCAAATGGCCTAGAAATAGGCGTATTGTGAGGTTTATTGTCTTGATGTTTCGCGTTATCATTCATCGTGTCATCCTGTTCAAATCAAACCCTTCAATCACAGCGCGTATCCTATCATTTTTCAGATGAGAGATCATCACAGTCAGTCATCTTAGTACTTTGGCTCTGGGGATTGAACGGATTGGTGAGGGGGACTGTTTACCATTCAGATGGAAATAGTACTTTGGCTCTGGGGATTGAACTTCTTTCTGAGGGGGAGTGTTTTCATTCAGATGGAAATAGTACTTTGGCTCTGGGGATTGAACTTCTTTCTGAGGGGGAGTGTTTTCATTCAGATGAAAATAGTACTTTGGCTCTGGGGATTGAACGGATTGGTTATGAGGTGTTTTGATAGTAGAGACGCGATGCCTCGCATCTCTGCCTCGCGTTTCTGCCTCGCTGCCTTGCGTCTCAATATCATCTAAATGGTAAACAGTCCCCTTCATCAATCCGATCAATCCCCTGATCCGTTGTACTCATTATATAAATTCCCAGCCCAAAGAGGATGAACAGTGATAACTGATAACTGATAACTGATAACTGAAAAAGGACTTGACTGGAAGAGGTGAGCGCATTAACATGAGCATTCTCAAAAAGAGGCCAAAACGCTCACAATGTGATAGTTGTTATATATTAATTGCATAAAAAATGCCAATTATGTTTACGCCGCGAAACATAGCATCCAAGCACCTTTGCGGTAACGTGTTCATCAACTTGAGTCAGGAGGTATTCGTTATGAAACAAATATTGACATACCTTATCATGGTACTGCTTATCAGCGGTTGTGGAAAAACAATAAAAGAGTCGCCACCTCCATCACCAGATAAAATTGTGGAACTCGGTAACCCCAACAGTCCACAAAAAGCCTTGGTAATTGGCATTAGCCAATACGAGCATCAAACCTTAAATAACCCCAGGAATGATGCGGCTGATATGGCTAACCTCCTCAAAGAAATGGATTTTCATGTGATTCGCGCCTTCGATCTCAATTACGATGAAATGAAGGCTGTTCTTGATGATTTTCGTCAACGGTTAACGCAAACCCAAGCTGATGTCGATAAAAAAGTGGGCTTGTTCTATTTTTCAGGCCATGGGGCGCGTTCTAATCGAGACAAAAATTACTTGATTCCCACCAATAATGGCAAAATCAAACGAGACTATGATTTAAAACATCAAGCTTTTCACGTTAAAAAAGAAATTGTCGCGCCTTTAGAACAGGCTAACAAGGGCGTGAATATTATAGTCGCCGATGCCTGCCGTGATAATCCTTATGAGGGGAGTCCAACAAGGGGCAATCCGATACGTGGTTTGAAAATACCGGCCCTCCAACACGGGCCACAAAAACTTGGAGCCCTCGTCGCTTTTGCCGCCTCTCCCGGTGAAACCGCCGATGATGGTGATCGGCGTAATGGGTTATATACCAAACACTTGTTAGCTCAAATGCGGGATTTAAAAAATGAGCCCATAGAAAAAGTATTTCGAGAAGTACGTCAGCCAGTGAAACAAGAAAGCCGGGGCAATCAAACGCCTTCATACGTCTCAACATTGCTCAAAAAATATTGTATTGGCGGCTGTTAGTTTGAGTCTGTCATTGTAGGCAGTAGTGCTGTAAAGTGGATAATGATAGAACGCTGATTTGACTGATTAAACTGATCTCCACTGATCTTCAGCGTAAATCAGGCCATAATCAGTCTCATCAGCGTTCTATCAGTTCACCCACATAAAACGGAACTTTACCCATGAACCCATATCACTCCTATTTCTTATCGCTGATCTACGTTTTACTGCTAAGCTGGCCTATTCAATTTCTCCAAGCCTACTGTGACGTACCACGCCTTCAATACGCCACAGGGGTACCCGTTGCACTAGTCATTGGCAATCGCGACTATCACACCGGCACACTCAGCCAACATCCCATGAATGATGCCACCGATATGGCAAAGCTTCTCAAAAACATGGGTTTTGAAGTCATTTCCAAAACCAATCTCAATTATCACGAACTCAATAGCGCAACCCTTAAATTCAGTGACTGTTTAAAAAAACAACAGAGTGTTGGCGTGTTTTATTTCAGTGGCTATGGTACCCAAGCCCTTGATCGTCAAGGTAAAAAATCCAATTATCTCTTGCAAATTGATAATACCCATTTGTTAGATGAAGAAAATGTCAAATACCAAGCTTTTCCCGTCCAAGTGTTATTAGATAGATTAAAAAAGGCCAACAATGAAATCAATATCATTATTTTAGACGCTAACCGTCAATACCCTTATCCCTATTTTAAGCGATTAGCAACCGATATTTTCTACGACGGCAATTGGATTATTGCTTATCCCAGCAGTGAAGATCAAATACCAATAGAACCCAGTTATAGAAATAATAGTTTATATGTCAAACACTTGCGTAAAGGACTCCAAGCAGCGGCGATAGACGACTCGATATCCATTGAAGAGTTATTTAGACAAATCACGCAGGCCGTGGTAGAGGAAAGTGGCGGACAGCAACAACCTCACTTTCAATCTTCAATCAAAAAGGATTTTTGTTTTTGGGTTTGCCCAGAGCCCGAAGTCTTGCTCATCGTGCGTTCAGATCAACAGGGAGAAGGGGCTTGGGTATTTATCAATGGCAGACATCAAGGTTTTATCCAAAATGGTCAAATAGCCCTCAAACTCAAACAGGGCGTTTATAAAATACAACTTAAAAAACAAATCGGGCCCACTATTCGGACGGTTCAAAAAACCATTCATTTGAAAAAGCAAGACGATATATCTATTCCCATCGGTGGTGGCAGCGCGTCAATGGTGACAGTGCGTCCTAAATACCCTGATCAGATTCAGAAAATCAGTTGTGTCGCCTTATCTCCAAATGGGCGCTACGCGCTTTTTGGCGGTAACAGTCGAACACTGTGGCGATGGAATTTACAAAGCGGTAAGCTACAAGCTTTATGGGGCCATACCGATATCATCAGTTCAGTGACTTTTTCTCCCGATGGGCGTTATGCGCTATCAGGTAGCCGAGATAGAACCGTGCGACTTTGGGATATCGAGCAGGGTAGAATCCAACACACTTACACAGGCCATTCGGGTTTAGTGAGTTCAGTGCGTTTTTCATCGGCGGATTACGCACTCTCAGGCAGTTATGACAAAACCATGCGCTTGTGGAATAATGAACGGCAAGCCTTTGAACAACGGTTTAGAGGCAATTCGGATTGGGTATTATCGGTTGCCTTTTCTCCAAACGGTCAAAGGGTTTTATCGGGCAGCCGAGATCACAAAATGCGCTTATGGGATATCAACGGCAGCCAAGTGCGTACCTTCTGGGGACAGGCCTATATTCATTCCGTTATTTTTTTAGATAGCCAGCGTATTGTCTCTGGAAACGGGGATGGCACCGTGCAGATTTGGGATATCAATAGCGGCAGAGTTTCAAAAACTTTAAGAGGGCACAGGGATGCCGTTTTTTCAGTCGATGTTTCTCAAGATGGCCGCCTAGTCTCAGGCAGCTTGGACAATACAGTGCGACTTTGGGATGCGAACACAGAACAAACCTTACAGACTTTCAAAGGCCATTCTGATGATGTTTATGCCGTCAGCTTCTCCCACGATGGAAATCGCATTCTATCTGGCGGCAATGATGGCCTCATCTTATGGCAGACTGAAACAGGAGAACAAATAGCGCGGGTGATGGTTTTTCAGGATGGCGAATGGGTTACCATGATTCCTGAAGGCTATTTTATAGCTTCTGACAAGGGTGGCCAAAAACTGTCCATTCGGTTAGGAGGCCAAGAATTAAAAGATAATGCGTCTTTTCGTAATCCTGAATCAGTCAAAGCTAAAATGAGTGGCAACGAATGACTAAGCGATGAGTACAACGAATGACGTGGATAAACGAATGAGATCAAGGGAGCATGATTCAACTTTCTGAACTCGCTTAGACTCAATTCTAGCCGGAAATTGATAACTGACAAATTAGGTTTATTCGTTTATCCCCGTCATTCGTTGTACTCAATCAAAATGTAGGGTGGGTAAAGATTGTTGCCCACCATTTAAAAATATTATTAAAATCAAATAATTAAAGACTTGTGTATAACGATGAGGATAAAACCTAGGGAAAAGCAATATCAAAAAGGCCTCAATCCAGAATCAATCCATTTATTACACTAATCAGTTGTACTCACTCAATTTGCTCAATTAACAAAGTCAATCACAATGAAAATTAACGCATTACACATCAATCATTTTCGTGGTTTCAAGCAACTGAAGTTGGATTTTTCAAAACGCACCACTGTCTTTGTCGGCATTAATGGAGTAGGTAAAACTGCCCTGTTGGACTGTTTAGCCATCTTACTCTCTCACCCTCTTAATAAAATCCGCTCCGCGACGGGTAAAGGACGAACTTTTATAGAATGGGATATTAATAATGATTCAAATGAAACTTGGAATAGTCTCATCGTTTCTTTTGCGGGAAAACAAGTGACTTGGCATCTCACAAAAACACGTTCAGGCAAGAAAGCAACTAAAAAAACGGATTTAAAAGAAATTGAACTGATTGTCGAACAAGTCCAATCAACGCTTGAAAACACATCAAATGCCAGTATTCCTTTAACCGTTTATTATCCCGTCAACCGGGCTGTATTAGATATTCCATTACGTGTAAGAGGAAAACAGGAATTTAAACAATTAACCGCTTATGATCAAGCCTTGGTTGGCAAAGCACGCGAATTTCGTGTCTTTTTTGAATGGTTTCGTAAACGAGAAGACATTGAAAATGAATACATACGACAAGAAGCGGGTTATCGTGACAAACAACTTGAATGGGTGAGAAAAGCGGTTCAATTACTCATGCCGGGTTATTCTGATTTACGTGTACGCCGTTCACCGTTGCGTATGAGTTTGATGAAACAAAAACAAGAACTCATTATCAATCAATTATCTGATGGCGAAAAATGCTTACTGGCTTTAACCGGTGATTTAGCCAGACGTTTAGCCATCGCTCATCCCGCATTACCCAATCCACTGGAAGGGCAAGCTATTGTTTTAATTGACGAAATAGAATTACACCTACATCCGCAATGGCAAAGAAGAGTGATTCCAACATTAGAAAGCACTTTTCCTAATTGTCAATTCGTCGTGTCCACACATTCACCACAAGTGATTAGCGAAGTTCAACGACAGGAGCGGCAAGTTTATTTTTTACGTACAACAGAAGAAGAGATTGTTGCAGAGCCGGTAGAGGCTTATGGTAAGGATACTAATTTCATCTTAGAAATTTTCATGGAAACAGAAGAACGTCCGGCAGAAGTCAAACAAGAAATCTTGGCATTGTTTCGACTGATTGATGAGGGCAAATTAGAAGAAGCACGTAACGCAATGCAACAGCTCAGTTCTAAAATTGGTAATGACGAACCGGAACTTGTCAGAGCAGAAGTCCTTATCCACCGTAAAGAGGTTCTTGGTCGATGAAATACATTGAAAAAGGACAAGAACCCGCAGAATTTACCCAGTGGAAAGAAGAATGGGAAAAATTGTGGAAACCTTTAAGGCCTGATGATTGGCAACCTGAATGGAACAATGATTTTCAAAACCCAGAAAAAGGGGTTGTATATAATGCGTTGTTAAAAGAACAAGGTTATATCTGTTGTTATTGTGAACGACGCATTGACAAACCCACAAGTCATATAGAACACTTTAAGCCGCGAAAGACATACCCCCAATTAGCTTTTGTGTATGACAATTTACTTTGTTCTTGTAATGGACGGCCTGAAGGGCAAAACAAAGGCCCTCAAGATCATTGTGGGCAAGAAAAATCGGAGTGGTTTGACGAAAATCTCTTGATTTCTCCCTTGGATAAAGATTGTGCGGATTATTTTCAATACACGGGCGCTGGTGAAATACTACCCAGCAAGGTACACGGAAAAGAAGAGGCTGCTAAGGAAACTATCAAACATTGTAAGTTAAATCATGAAAGATTAAGAACCTGTTCAAAATCTTTTATATGTGTTAAAATCAAAAAATAGACTAAAATAATCAATAATTAAGGAATAACTTATGAGAAAAATTTACCCCAGCGATATTAGTCGAGAAGAATTTGAGAAG
>Ga0190315_1000870_pt1 | contig 13335 bp, 3 predicted proteins | sample 48701101_MG_FD_161673 | JGI IMG/M metagenome (GOLD analysis project Ga0190315, IMG submission 161673) | Hydrothermal vent sediment bacterial communities from Southern Trench, Guaymas Basin, Mexico - 4870-11-0-1_MG | ecosystem: Environmental > Aquatic > Marine > Hydrothermal vents > Sediment ...
CACCATAATCACTTAACTTTTTTAAAGTATAGAAAATTTTATAGAACATTCTAATCTAAAAAGATCATATCTGTCCATAATTTCTCAATTTTTATGTCGTAGTAAAGTGACTGCACCCATTTAATTTAAATGGGGCAGGCAACAATATTATTAGAAATTTTTTAAGATAAATGGGGCCGGCAACAAAAACTCGTTACCGGCCCCCTACATCAAATTTAATTTATAACCGTGTGCAGTATACTTAACAATCCTAATAATTCATCAGGAGTATCCTTTTATGAAACACACTAAACGGGGCTGTTGTTGGCATACGCCTTCAATCCAACACCCCTTTATATACTTACTATTCATGCTCATATTCGCTTGGCAGTCTCAAATACAGGCGGCCGATATCATTAGCACCATTGCTGGTGATGGCACGGATGGCTATAACGGTGATGGTATAGCCGCGACTAAAGCTCAACTCAATACCCCTGCGGCTATCACTATCAGCAATACCGGTAATCTCTATATCGTTGATACGGGTAATCATCGCATTCGTCAAATTGATAGCAGTGGCAATATCACCACTATTGCGGGTGACGGTAATCCCGGATTCGTAGGTGATGGGGGCCCGGCGACGGCTGCAAAACTCAATTACCCTTTAGGTATGGGCATTGATGGCGCGGGTAATCTCTATATTGCTGATACTGAAAACCATCGCATTCGTAAAATTGATTCCAGTGGCAATATCTCTACTGTCGCGGGTGATGGTGAGCGCGGTTATTTTGGTGATGGCGGTGCGGCTACCAGTGCAAAACTCAATAATCCGATGTGGGTTGCGCTTGATAGTGCGGGTAATCTTTATATCGCTGATACCAGCAATAATGTGATTCGTAAAGTGGATGTTGCCAGTGGCAATATCACGACTGTCGCTGGGGATAGCAGTGTCGGGGTAGCTGGTGATGGGGGCCCGGCGACGGCGGCACAGTTGAACCATCCTACGGGCCTTGATGTAGACAGTGCGGGTAATCTCTATATCGCTGATTCCGCTAATCATCGCATTCGCAAAGTCGATACGACGGGTAATATCACGACTATTGCTGGGGAGGGTAATTCGGGATTTGCTGGCGATGGCAAAATCGCGACGGCCGCACAACTTGATTCACCTACTCAAGTGATGGTGGATAGCACTGGGCAGGTTTATATTGCTGATACTTCTAATCATCGTATTCGCAAAATCAGTACAGATAATATTATTACGACGATGGCGGGTAATGGTAATGGCGGTTATAGCGGTGATGGGGGCGATCCGACGGCCGCTAAGCTTAATTCGCCGCAAGATATCGTTGTCGATAATCTGGGCAATTTCTATATTGCGGATTCTGATAATAATCGCATTCGTAAAATCAGTTCCGGTGATGAAAAACCGACTAGCGGTAGTGTGACGTTAACGGTAAACAGCGCGGGTACGGGAAAAGGCGCGATTACCGCGCCGCCAGGAGTGGCGGCTGGAATAAATTGCGGTACGCTTTGTAGCGAAGACTATGCCGTTAATATTGATGTGATTTTGACAGCGACACCCGATGCGAGTTCTGTCTTCACAAATTGGGGCGGGCAATGTGCGGGTACAGATACCGTTATCACGTTAACGATGGATAGCGCGAAAACCTGTACGGCTACCTTTACGCAATCTGAAATCAGAGGTATGCCTTTGATTGATAAAGAAATTATGGGTGTTGGGGGTGTGAGCGGTTTGGCCGGTGTCAATGCAGTCGCGCTCAGTGCTGATGGTTTAAACCTCTACGCTACCGCTTTCACTGATAGCGCCGTAACCGTTTTTAATCGTGATCCCAAAACAGGCGCGTTGACGTTTAAAGACGTTATTATGAATAGCGATATCGGTGTCGGCTTACAAGGCGCGAATGCGGTGGCTGTCAGTCTAGATGATAAACATGTTTATGTCGCCAGTGCCCTTGATAATGCCGTTGTCGTGTTTACCCGCGATACCGCCACTGGCGAAATCACGCTGGTTGAAATTCAACAAGATGGTGTGAATGGCGGTGATGGGTTAGGCGGGGCCAGCGCGATTGCGATCAGCCCCGATAATCGGCGCGTTTATGTCACGGGTAATCAAGATAATGCCCTCACGGTTTTTGATCGCGATGTCAATACGGGCGCTTTAACCTTCTTGCAAATGCAGCAAGATGATGTCGGTAGTGTGAATGGTTTAAAAGGCGCAACTGATGTTGCTGTCAGTCAAGATAATCTGTTTATTTATGTCACCGGCAGCGGCGATAACGCGATTGCGCTTTTTACCCGCAATGCAGAATTGGGTGAAATCGGTTTTGTTGGCCTCTATGAAAATGGTACGGCCGGTATTAATGGGCTCAATGGGGCCTACGGGATCGCGATGAGCCCTGATAATAATCATCTTTATGTCACGGGTAATGGCGATAACGCCCTGCTTGCCTTTCTCCGCAATCCGGTTACTGGTGAATTGACTTACTTGCAAACGCATCAAGATGGTGCGAATGGCGTGAATGGGTTAAGTGGTTCAAGGGATATCGTGATTAGCCCGACTGGGCATCGCCTCTATGTGGCGAGTGTGAATGACAATGCCGTTGCTGTTTTTGATCGTAATGCGACAAGCGGCCAACTCACTTTTAAAGAAATGGTTAAAAATGGCATCAATAACATCACGACACTCGATGGCGCGACGGCCGTTGCGGGCACTTCAGATGGGGCATCGGTTTATGTTGCCGCCCTATTTAGTAATAGCATCACGGCATTCAGTACCTTATCAACCGATTTGCAAATCAGCATGATTGCCGCGCAAGATCGCGTTGCGATCAACAGCCCATTGGCTTATTCGATAACCGTGACTAACCGGGGCCCTGATCCGGCAACTGGTGTTACCTTGATAGATACTTTACCGGTTGGGATTGCCTTTTCAACCGCCGAAGCCACGCAAGGCAGTTGTAGTCATGATGCCACCAATAATGTCGTGAATTGTGCGTTGGAAACGCTTGCCGCGCAAGCGGCCGTCACCGTGACACTGACGATCACCACACCGGCCTCTGTCGGTACAGGTACGCTCACCAATCAAGCCACCGTCACCAGTCATCAAGTTGATCCGAATCTCAGCAATAACAGCGTTGCTAAAGATATCCCCTTAGTGGAAACCATCCCCACGGCCGATTTAAAAATCGATATCACCAGCAATCTGGAAACGGTTAGTGTTGAAAGTCCTTTAATTTATACTATCAATGTGATCAATCAAGGGCCCCATCCCGCGAATGGAGTCGTTTTAACCAACACCCTCCCATCTGGCGTCACCTACAACGCGAAAGACAGTGATACGCGCTGTACCTACAATGCCGGTATTGCCACCTGCCCACTGGGTATGCTGGATATCAATACCCCAGTTCAAATTCCGGTTCATGTTGTCACGACTAATACACCCGGTACCATGACTTTCACGGCCCATGTCAAAAGCGCGGAAGCCGAACCCACACCGGCCAATAACACGGCCGCAATTGAGAACACGGTTGGCGAACTGAAACTTGATTTAGCCATTACCGAAGCCACGGCGACGCCTTCAACAACCGTCGGGCATAATATGATTTATACCATCACGGTTACCAATCACAGTGCATCCCCAGCGCCCGGTGTTGTGCTCACCGCCCAACTGCCAAAAGAAGTCAAATATGTTTCCGACACCGCCGGTTGTAGCTATGCCCAATTTAAAATCACTTGTGAACTCGGTACCCTCGTAGCCAGTGGTTCCAAACCTTTGGGTATCACAGCCCAAGCGATTCAAAAAGGCACCAATATCTCAACCGCTTTCACCGTCACAAGTGGCGGCACTGACACCGATGAGAGCAATAATTCAAAAACCACGATCATCAACAGCATTACGGGTGAAGCAGCCGATTTAGTCGTCACCGCTTCCGACGGAGGTGATAATCCCATTTTAATTGGGAATACACTCACTTATACCGTTGTTGTCACCAACAACGGCCCCAACATTGCCCCTGCAAGCATCCATATCACTTTAAGCGGCAACAACGTTTTAGTGGGCAGCATCACAGGAGACAACTGTGGCGCGGGTATCGACTTTGAATGTACCACAACCGAACCGATTCCCGTCGGCGACAATGCCACCGTGAAAATCGAAGCCACGCCTACCACGGAAGGTAATTTAATCCTAACGGCCGAAGTCAACAGCACCACCTTCGATCCGACACAACCCAATATCACTACCCTAGAAACCGCCGTTTCAAATAAAGAAACTGATCTCGGTATCACGCTAACGGCCGAACCCACAAAAGGCTTTTTAAAAAAACCCCTCACCTACACCACCAGCGTCACGAACAAAGGCCCACATCAAGCGGCCGGTATTACCGTCAGACAAGAACTCCCGCCCAGTGTCACCTACCTTTCAGCCAGCGGCAGTCAAGGCAATCCGTGTACCTACCTCAATAACGTCGTCACCTGCCCACTTGGGCCCCTCAATCTCGACGATACCGCGACGGTACTCACCCTCGTCGTACCAACCCTAGTCGGCAAACTCAATAGCACCGTTCGCGTGGATAGCGAAAGCTTTGATCCGGAACAAACCAATAATACCGCCCTGCTGGAAACCGAAGTCGGGCAATTCACCACCGATCTCAGTTTAACCATCACCGATGTTCCTGATCCTGGCCTCATAGATAACGCCATTACCTACACCTTAACCATCGCTAATAATGGCCCCGATTTAGCCAATAATGTCCAATTAATCAGTCAGTTACCCGAAAATGTCGTTTTCAAATCACCGGCCAGCATCACGCCCGCCGAAGCTAAAGGCTTGTGTACTGATCTCAACGAATCCAATGAAATCAGCTGCACCATTGAGACGCTACCCAATGAAGGCACAGTCAACATAAGCGTCATCGTCATGCCGATTTCAGTGGGAGAATACACGCTCAGTGCCAGCGTCACCGGAAACGAATTTGATTCTAATGACAAAAACAACAGCGCCAGCGCAGAAACGCGCGTCAACACCCCCTCAACGCTCTTTTTTGTGGAAGCACAAGATCGGTTCAACGGCGTAGAAGGATTAGGCGGCATCATGGCCGTCGCCCTCAGTCCAGATGGACAACAAATTTACGCCACCGGTTTCAGCGACAACACCCTAGTCGTCTTAACACGCAATACCAATAATGGACAACTCAGTTTTGCCCAAGTGCTCAAAGATGACACCAACGACATCGACGGCCTCGCACAAGCCAGTAACCTCACCACCAGTCCAGACGGGGCCTTTATCTATGCAACCGGTTTCAGCGACAACGCCGTCGCCGTATTCGGTCGAGAAACGATCAGCGGCACATTAAGCTTTATCGAAGTCCACAAAAAAGGCACCAACGACGTAGACGGATTAGGCGGCGCATTAGCCGTCACCGCCACCGAAAATCATCTCTACGTCGCCGGCCACGGCGATGATGCCATCGCGCTATTCAACCGCGATCCGGAAACCGGCAAACTGACATTTGTTGAAGCAATCCGTATTGAAGAAGAAGGCCAAAAACTAGATGGCGCGAATGCTCTAACCGTCACACCCGACGGCCTACACCTACTCGTCACCTGTGCCAACAACAACAGCCTAGCCGTTTTCAGTCGAGACACCACCAGCGGCCAACTCACCTTAATACAAACCCTCAAAGACGACAAAACCGGTGGCGAAGGATTAGACAAACCCACAGCCGTCATCGTCAGTGCCGACGGCCAACACGTTTACACCACCGCCGGCGGAAGCGACAATACGCTCAGCGTATTCAGCCGCGCCCCAGACAGCGGCCTACTCACCTTTCTTGAAAAACACCAAGATGATGTAAGCGGCGTAGACGGCTTAAATGAAGCCTCTGATTTAACCATCAGTTCCGATGGCCTTTATATTTATGTCGCCGCCCGAGGAGACAACGCCGTAGCCGCCTTTCGTCGTCAACCCGACACCGGCACACTCAGCTTTGTAGAAGCCATTCGAGACAGCATTGACGGCACTGAAGGCCTCAGTGGTGCCCGCTCAATAGCCCTCTCCCCCTCAGGCGTTCATCTATACATCGCCGGATTTTCCGACAACGCACTCGCCGTATTAAGTCGCGCCATGGCCGACTTAAGCATCAGCATCAGCGACAGCGACGATCCCATCAAAGTCGGCGAAAACCTCGCCTACCGGATCACCGTCACCAACAACGGCCCCCATCAAGCCACCAAGATCAAGCTAGAAAACAACTTACCCAAGCCCATCAGCCTGATCTCATTCAGCCCCAGCCAAGGCAGTTGCACTGCCAGCGGCAATGAAAAACTCACTTGCCAACTCGGTGCCCTAGATAAAAACGCCAAACTCACGATATCCGTCGTCGTCTCACCGATTGATACTGGAGAATTGAGCAACCAGATCAGCGTTACGGCCAACGAATTTGATCCCACGCCGAGCAGCGTCACCGAAACCACACAGGTTAAAGCCGAAGCCGACTTATGGATCAGCGCCAAAATCACACCCGAACCGGCCCGTTTTGAAACCGAACTCACCTACGAGATCACCGTCATCAACAACGGCCCCGATCAGGCTAAAAATATCACCTTCATCGACGAACTACCCGAAAAGGTAACCTACGTTTCCAGTGAAATCAATGCCGACAAAACCCCCTGCTTTTTTGACGACAGCAATCAGAGCATCAGTTGTACGATTTCTGAAATAGCCGCCGGCGCGAATAGCCTCATCACCCTGGTTGTCATGCCCCTTCAAGAAGGGATCAGCATAAGCAACATCGCCTCAGTCAGCGCCCCCGCCTTTGATGCCAACTTAACCAACAACCGAATCACCACCAGCACACCCGTGGTATTCAATGTCATTGAAGACACCTACAACAATAGCGGCAACAACCTGCATAACTACCAAATCAGCCCAAGTGGGGCCGTCATAGGCGGATCCGTTTCCGGCACCATTCAAAATGAAGGGCTACTCTCAGAAGTCTGGATATTACCCGACACCACCGTCAGCGGCGGCAAACTGTCCAAAAACATCATCAATGAAGGCACAATTGAGAACGTCCAATTACTCAGCAACACCGTCATAAAAGGCGGCCAAGTGCGCGGCACCCTCACCGGCTTCCCCACAGCCCCCGCCAACCTCAACACCAAAATAGCGGCCAACGCCCAACTCAGCCATGTCATTATCGGCAACAACAGCCAAGTCGATCCCACTGCCCAACTCGGCCAAGGCGTTGTTTTTGTTGACAATAAAACCATACCCGCCGGCATAAACCTAACAGGCGCATTACTCAGCATCACCGGCCCAATCAAAGGCAGCCAAGCCGTCGCCCTATCCAGCGATATTCTGCAAGAATCTGATGGGAACCTGCTAGAAGCCTTCAACGCCATACCCGACTTAAAAAACAACAACTTAGTCTTTTCACAAGATTCAGAAACCGGCAATGTCTACTGGCAAGGCGGGAATGACAACCTCATATTATGGCCAGCCGCCGTCTATCAAGCCCCCGCAACAGAAGGGCCAGGCATAGGCATCAACCCAGATGCCCGACTCACCTTCACAACCGAAAACGGCCGACAAATCGTCCTCCACCCCGGCATAGAAAACCCAGGCGCCTTACAAACCGCCCTGATAGAATGGGGCCTGGTAAGATTTGAAATGGGTTCAGACGGCAATCTCAGCATCACAGGCGATCCCCAATTTAAAATACGGCCCGATTTATTTAGCCGGATAACCGATGCCAGCTTACCACTAGGTTTAGACTGGAAAACCTCACCGCTACTAAGCGGATTAAACCAATTAGTCTTCCGCTTCCAAGACAAAACCGGGGCCCATCGCGAACAAGTCTTCTACCCCGTTTCTGCCCATCCAGAAGAACTGCAAACCGCTTTACAAAATCAACTGGAAAGCGAAGCCATAGATTTTCACCACAACGGCACCCTATCAGTCAAAATAGGCACCCGCACGCATAGCGGCGTATTTGACTACACCATCACCCCCGGCACAGCCGGCACAGAAACACAACTGCTTCCCATTTCCGATAAAAATGGCGACAGTACAGAAGACTTCCAGATCACCTACCGCAATGGCGATCAACAAATCCTTTATCGGATCCCCGCGCCCAGCGTATCAGAAGAAATTCAAGCCATACCCGCCGTCCAAACGGCCGGCTATAACGTCTCAGAAGACAGCAATGGCGGGATACGCATAGAACAAGGGGACAAACGGATAGTGATGAGCAGCACAGAAGTCATCCAATTGGAAAGCAATCAAGCAGCCGGCATGATCATAAATCCTGATGGCAGCGGCGAATTCATCACCGAAAACGGCTTAAAAATCCTCACCCAACCGCAAATGCAAGACTTAGCCAGCTTAGAAAGCGTATTAGGGCCTTATGGCGTCACCACGATCAAGGTTGAAACCAACGGCAACTTAACCCTAACCGTGACAGACAAGCTAAGTTTCAGCCTACGCCCCAATATAGAATCAAGCCCCGCATGGGAAGGTATGTCATTAGGATTACACACCCAACCCACCACACTACCCGGCGTACTCACATTCATGTTCATCTTCAAAGACGAAAACGGTAGCCTACGCCAACAAAACCTCTATCCAGCAGCCCGCCACCCGCAAAAGCTGTACAACTACTTTGCCGAACTACCCGGCATAGAAAGCGTTGTTTTTAACAACAAGGGCGGCTTCACAATCAGCGGAGGCGATATCACATTTAGAGGGGTATTTGATGCGGCAGTCGTCAGCGGGCATCCCGTCACAGACAAGATTCAAATGACACTCGAACCGGATGCCAATGAGGATGGGTATGAAGAAGTGGGGATTGTGTATGAAACGGGAGAAAAACAGATAATTTATCAGATACCAGCACAAGATTAGTACAACGGATCAGGGGAATAAACGGATTGACTCAAGGCAACCAATACACCAATCCGCTTACTCCCCTGATCCGTTGTACTAGGTAAGTCTATTGGCATAATCACAGGAGTTAATTATGAGTAAGCCTTATCATCTCGAATTGATAAAATCTCGAATTGATAAAAGCACGACATGATCCTCAAGAAGCGGCAGAATATCTTGATGCTGCACTTGAAGGTCGCGATCCAGAAGCCTTTATTATGGCATTGAATAATGTAGCCAAAGCACAAAGTGAACTACCCTTTATCACAACCCAATTCAAGCCAGAAAATATCAATAAAATGTTTTCAGAACCATATCATTCTGAATTATATAGCTTTGATGCACTACTACACTCGCTGGGTTTTCGTTTAGCCATTCAAAGAATGTCATAAAACGGGATGTGGACTGATGTCTAAAAATAACGACAAGGATTGTATATAAGAAGGGATTAAAACCATAACGACAAGGATTGTTTATAAGAAGGGATTAAAACCGATAATTAAAGTTGACGATAACGACAAGGATTGTTTATAAGAAGGGATTAAAACCGATAATTTAAATATGATTATCTAATAGAGGCGGATTTAAACAGGGCCCACGATCTAATCCTTTATTATAAACAATCCTTGTAGTTATGGTTTTGATTCTCATGATTGAACTATTTAAAGCGGGCCCACGAGATAAAAAGCATCAAACCATTTTTGACTGGAATGGGCTCAAATTGAACGCAATTGAGCATATCAGGTGCCGGTACGTCAAATTCTGCGTATAAATCTACTGGCACTGGGCCCATAGGCCATGCGTAGTAATTCAAGCCCGTTACACTACGTTCAATTTGTTTATAATGTTCAAAATCAAGGAAATACATTAGTTTAACTCATTTAACCTTGCCACACTTTTGTGTATTTGTATTTTGAGCAAAATAAACCATGACATTAATCAGTTTTTCACGCTGATGATTGATTAAACCGTGATTGTTGTGTTCAAGCATCTCATTAATTTAAAAGTTTAATTGACTTTAAGTTTTGGGAGGAAATGGAGTCTGTGGGAGGGCATGTCTAACTTGATGATCACGTTTTTTCTAAAGTCAAACAATCACTTTAATGCAATTGTCTATAAAAAAGGATTAAAACCATAACTACAAGGATTGTTTATAAGAAGGGATTAAAACCGATAATTAAAGTTGACTATAACTACAAGGATTGTTTATAAGAAGGGATTAAAACCGATAACGACAAGGATTGTATATAAGAAGGGATTAAAACCGATAATTTAAATATGATTATCTAATAGAGGCGGATTTAAACAAGGCCCACGATCTAATCCTTTATTATAAACAATCCTTGTAGTTATGGTTTTGATTATCATGATTGAACTGATTCACACTGATTAATAACTACCTAGCTAACGGGCGTTATTTAAGGTATATCAGGAACATGAAGAGAAGATTCATTTTTAATTTGACTACATTTTCCATAAATGCTATGTGTTCCTTTATACCACCCATCCTTACCAAAGAATGTTGAGTCATTACAGATTGTGACAACCGATTTAAGGCATTGACCCTCTATGGTATTAGTAGCAAGACTCCCTTCGTAAACACTGATTTTCTCGACTGCTATTCCAATTCCAGGTTGAGCATCATTACCTTGTAGAGAGTCTCCATAATTAGAATGTGATTGTCGGGTTCGATCAACAACACAATTCTCGTCTAAACATGCTTCCCCAGAACGTGAACTACACTTTCCACAGCCTGTAATACAACCTGTTACCTCAAAATATCCAAGAGTAAAACTCTTTTCATCAAGGTATTCATCACCCATAACAGGCGGTACGACTTGTATCCCATACAACCACTCCTTGTTGTAGTCGCGCAAATTTTCAAAAGCTTCTCGCTTTTTATCCAAGCAGCTGCTCAAATCACTAAAACACCACATCCCAGCATGACTCAGCATTTCAATATTAATGTCTAAGGCTTGTTCAATATCACGCAGATATTGTTTGTCCTCTGCTGTCAATTGTTCAGCAAAATCATTAAGCCAACTTCTGGTCAACAGCAGATCGCTATATTGCCATTCAAACTGATAAGCCAGTTCTTTACGGGCTGCTATGATTTCTGGACTCATTGCTTGTAGTGTCATAGGTACACCTATATCTTTGTATGACACCGCTTTATAACCAAGCAGATGGGGTTTGCTGCTTATGCTATTGGCAAAATTACCCTTCGCATAGTTGATTGCGTTCTGCATGGCCTGTTGGCATTTCTCAAATTCGACTAAATTACAGGTCAAAAACGGAGAGATATTATCTGTCCCAAAGATATTAGTCAGTTGAGTGACTTCACCTCCAATTTGATAAGCACTCACTGTCACTTTACCGCTTTCTTTAACTGAACTAGAGGTTTTTTGTATTTCGGCACTCATATCAACGACTTTATATTCGCCTGACAGTTTGGCAAAAAATTCTTTTTTGCTTTCGGAGTTAGTAAAGTCAAATTTCATGGCGATATATAAACTCCCCCCGCGTTCCGTCTGAAAGACAAATTGATCACCACAGGCATTTATAAAACACTGATGACCGCTCTTGTACATCTTTTGACCAAATTCACTGAGCCCATTGTGATCAAATTGCTCATTGGGTAAACGGACATCAACCTTAAAGAGTAAAGAACGCGATAATTCTGTTTCACGGTGATCTAAGGCAAATTTCGTTTCTGCATTCATTTTAAAAAATGTGGCATTGAAAGCGACTTCGATGCCTAAGTGACGTTTTAATTCATTAAAATCGCTTATGGAAGTAAAATCAAGGTTTGACGAACCTGCACCTACTTCAGTGGTGCTCCCCTTGAGACAACTTTGCGGTTTGAAAATGTTACGTTGATTATCATATCCAAATCCTAAAGAACCAATGATGTCATCATTTCGTTCTGTTGGCGTAATATTAGGCGTTGAACAAAAAGCGACAGTCTCCTCTTCTTCAAGAATGCCTTCACATTTTAAAGGATAAGTGATGAAGGATTGATTAGGATCATTCGTACTCAATTGCAAAGTGGCTTCACGCAAGCCTTTTTCAGCAGGACGACATTGCATGGTAATGGCTTCATATACGCCACTGGCAATCGTCAAAGGAAAATTAGGCGAAATCAGCTTAAACTCACCAGAATTGCCGTTAATCGTCACAAAATTAACCGTTAAATCAGCATTACCTTTGTTACCGATAGTGAGGATATCTTGATTCACAGCGCTACCCACAACACGACGACCAAAATCAAGCGTGTTCCCCAGTTCTGGCAAGGAATAATAGAGGGGTACTGGCTGAGATTCTGTACTTATTGCGTCCACGCTAATTAAACCAATCCCAACTTCACCACTCGGTTTGACGACAGCCGTATAGGCACCCTCTACTAAATCTAACAATAAACCGGCATCACTTGGATCGGGTAATTGTAGATGAGTTGGAATTTGAGGCGCATTTCGATGTCTTTGCCAACTCTCATTGGATTCCAGAAAATCGCCAGAGGGGAATTTAAACAATTCCATTTGGGTATCAAGGTTAGCAGACAATCCTAAGCCTTTTCCTAATGCTCTTATCATGACTCTTTGTGTGCCAGTCCCTTTAATAATAAAACCAGCAATGGCATTTTTTTCACTCTGTTCCACCGAGCAACGTGTACTGATATTGATTAAACGGCTTGCGCTTTGCGGATCATCAAGATCATCAACACTGACTAAACCAATCCCGTTCGCCCCCTTGGGTTTAACAACAGCAGTATAAGCGCCTGCTGGCAAAGTCAATAATAAACCCGCATCTGTGGCATCAGGCAATTGCAAATGGCTAGGGATTTCAGTAGCCCTTATGTCAGTTTGCCAATTGTCATTATGGGCAACAAATTCACTAGAGGGAAATTTACTCACATCCATTTCAACGTCAAGATTAGGCGATAAGCCTAAGCCACGCCCAAGGCCACGTATTATAATCGTTTTGCTACCGCCTTCAATAATAAAACCGGCAATCGTATTACCCACACCCGATTTGACGATACAACGGCTGCTAATGTTCACAAGACGTGTCGAATTGCTCGCTTGTGCGAGGGAAAAAATCGCCATGAGCAAGACACCGAGAAAAAGACTCAGTGATTTGCGGTGAACACTGTTTGACAACAGTGATGGGGGCCTAAAAATAGGCCATTTAGAACACATTATTGACTCCTTATTATATATAATGTAAGGGTTAAAATTACCTTCCTAATAAAGTCAAATTGGCAAGACTACAGGGCCTCGTCTAAGAACCTGTTCAAAATCTTTTATATGTGTTAAAATCAAAAAATAGACTAAAATAATCAATAATTAAGGAATAACTTATGAGAAAAATTTACCCCAGCGATATTAGTCGAGAAGAATTTGAGA
>Ga0190315_1000874_pt1 | contig 13304 bp, 14 predicted proteins | sample 48701101_MG_FD_161673 | JGI IMG/M metagenome (GOLD analysis project Ga0190315, IMG submission 161673) | Hydrothermal vent sediment bacterial communities from Southern Trench, Guaymas Basin, Mexico - 4870-11-0-1_MG | ecosystem: Environmental > Aquatic > Marine > Hydrothermal vents > Sediment ...
GTGTGTACCGCTTACTGACAGGAGTGGGGATATAGCTCGATGGGGTTGGCGGTGGTGGCACGTTGTACCTTTGAGTTGGGAGTGGTGTGTACCGCTTACTGACAGGAGTGGGGATATAGCTCGATGGGGTTGGCGGTGGTGGCACGTTGTACCTTTGAGTTGGGAGTGGTGTGTACCGCTTACTGACAGGAGTGGGGATATAGCTCGATGGTGTAGAGGGGGCGTAACGTCCGGTGGAGCTAAGCGTTCTGTAGCTCGATATCGATGGAAGAATAGAGGAATACATAGCCGTTGCTTCCGGATATATAGGGTACATCTCTCCTATTCCAGTAAGTGATCGTTTAGGGGCAGCGAAGTCAAAAGTGAACTCTGTAGGCACACCAGTTTTGATCTGTTCTTTACTGGTCTCCCTAATGGTTGTTGCTATGTCTTTCCCCCATGTATTGAGCCACTTCTCCAGGTGTGCCTCCGCTTTCGTTGCAGATTTGACTTTCCCCCGTGCCCGCAACTGTTCGATACTAAGTTTCTCGCCGGTGTAAAAGTCTAAGATATCCTTAATTCTGCCTTCGTGCTTCGGCACGATTCTTCCGGTGACAGAACCAAGTGGGGATTTAAGTGTACGCTCTTGACCAACTATCATAGAGCCTTCCAGCTTCCGCGATATCTGCTCGCTATAAGAGCGCATCTTTAGCCCTTCTGCTTTAACAAGTTTTTCTGGATGCAGCCCCCATGCAATCTCTTCATGTCCAAGATATGATATATCGGGCGACTCGTCCGGAGCATGGATGTCAAACAGTTTCTTACCAGTTGCGCGAACAGTGACTGTTCCGTCTTTAGCGATGACAACTCGTTTACCCTCTGCTTTGTTGATCTTTGCAGCTACATCTTCTGCAAACTTGGTCGGATTTTTCACCTCTACATCAAAGTCTCTTGGAATCCGTGTTAATCCTCGTTCACCTGCTGCACGCTGTATTATGCTGCCAAATAACGTGCCTTTGTGCGATTTCATGGTTTTTAGAACCACAGATGCGGATTTTTCTGATATGTCATGTTGTTTTAGAACGTCTTTTATAGTTGGTGTAACTTCTTTAACTGTGACCTTCGCCTTTCCAGTTTCCCACCGAACTGCCCGAGCTTCTGTGATCTTTGCACCCTCGCGACCAAGTGATCTTGCGATAATTCTCGATTCAAGCGCGGTTTTGGGTGTGAATACGGTCTTACCGGTAAATGCAGTCTCAATGACTTTAGGAGTTCCAAGCGTTACAAGTTTTTCAGCACGAGGCATGACTGTAACACCTGGTCTGAACTCGGTAACTGCACCTCGTCGAGTCTCTAATCCAAGAGATACTCCTTTTGCTTCGGGGAAATTGATTACAGATGGTTTGATTTTCACGGGAGAGTATGCTGTTGCTTCTGTAGCTCCTTTTGATATTACCCCCATTCCAACGAATTCACCTGCCGTTCTGATGGGGTGTTCTGTGATGCCTTTCCACATTCCACGCCCCATCTCGTACGTTCCGTATGCTGCTGCTGCCGGAAGCACACGCGGATGTTTGGCGATGGTCTCCACACCCCCGGGTACCATGCCAGCCATTTCTACCATCGTAGCTGGTGCACCGAACGCCACCCCTGCTGCGAACTCTTTCACTGGAGTGGGTATCCGGACGCCCGCGCTCTTTTCCACATGAGAAACACGCTCCATAACAGGGCGCTCAAAACCTCGAATAACACGCGCCACCCGTGATGTTGCTGTATGCATACGCATCGATAGATCAGACATCCGCTGAGTTCGTGCCTGATGAGCTACAAGGAATTGCTTCGCGCCCTCTGCAACACGTTCCCGGCGTACAGTAGCTGGCAGCGCAACATATTCTCTAACTTCGCGTATCCGAGATGTAACCGGTCTTACTGCCCGCGTGATCTCTCTGCGTGCCGCTGCTCTCCGCCTCGCTGCCCGCTCCCGTGAGGGGTGTATCGGTGCTCTTCGTATGACTGATCTCGCTGCGCGGGTGATATGCCTTATATGCGGAGTTACCGCCCGCCTAACTGCCGCTCTCCGCCTCGCCGCACGTGCTCGCGAGGGATGAATCGGCGCTCTGTGTATGATGGCTCTTGCTGCACTTGTAACGCGTCGGAATACATCACCAAAGAACCCATCCTGTGTAGGATCTAGCGGATCACAGTCGAACGCGTCAGGTATCCTGTCATGATCAGTATCACGTAATTGCATCGGTCTTTCGACCCGTATCTTGTCGAGTTTTTCTTTTGCTTTTTGTGTCATTATGATGCTTCCTTAATCGCTGTATGCTTGCCTGCGGATTGCTCTCACGATTGCAAACACAAAAGGAACTGCAACGAACAGAAACGTGATATAGTGCCAGATGTTCGTACAGTCGTTTGTTTTCGTGACGAGCAGATCAGTAAACATGCCCGGATCGTTCGCATGTAGATCGGTGACGAGAGCATGGAACTCATCCACGACCGGAGCCATGGATATCCATGCGATGCCGAGAATGATTATTGTGACGACAGCCAGTGAGACGCCATACGCAATTCCAGATCTATCATCGATCATATTCCGAGTACCCCTGTTTTTTGATTGCGCGCATAATGAAATATATTGCTGCGATTGCTATGCTTATAATCGGTAAAAGAGCGAACAGTGTTATACTTATGTCGGTACGGTCTCCCATCGTTGCGAAACGAGCAGTGGCTTCGGGATCGATCGCTTTCAGTTGATCCGGAATCACCGCCAAGAGTGGTAAAAAAACTAGATAGATAACCATCGCTAACAATACGGTGATGATAAGATACATCCCGCCTTCGATAATGGCGCGGTCATCGTGAATTATGCCAAGCATTAGAGATGTTTTGGAGGACATCGTATAAAAATCTATTCACAAAAAAGTAAATACGCTGTCCATCATAGTGGCTCTCGCAACACAAACTTAATCCCGCGTTCGAGTAGCCATATTTTAGCTCCGCCACGCGGTTGTTTCCAGTACCTTGCGAACTCCGCTCCGTACCATTTCTGGATTACTCGCGTAACGCCAGTACGGTGATCGATGAGAAACACTTCTGCAACTTTCGCGCGGACTTCCTCATGCGGAATTGCAGTGTCCTTACTGACAGCTCCCTGGTCATACATCCATTTCAACACTTCGCGGTATTTCGCAATGTCGGCAGAACGGGTGTGAAGCGCAGCAACGTACTCCTTTTCTGCTATCTTGATGCCTTTGGTAGTCGTTTGTTTGGCTTCTTCATCCTTATGCATTTTTTTCACCCGCTGGAGGAACTCCGTGCGCATGGTGATATAATCCCTCCACAGTGCTGCGGGAGGATGGCTTATATCAATTGCAACGATACGCCCTCCTGTTGCATACCGCCAGTACTGCCAGCGGGTAGTGCCATCAAATACATCCGTGCGCTTCTTTCGCAGTATGATCCGAGATGCCAGACCGTGTCCGCGAGTGTCTTCATCCGATAATTTATTCCCGGGATCCGCCAGCAGTCCGAACCCAGCCCGCAGTCGTTTCTCGCCGCGCTCGAGCTCGAGTGATGTGGCGATGGTAATGATGCCGTCCGTGCGATTTAGCTGCATGATGTCAGCGAGATCGTGCGCTTCTTTCTTCTGCCATCTGCGAGAAGAACCGCCTTCTTGTGTTCCCAGATCGTCAAAAACAAGCACAGTTCCAGGCGGTAAACGAGAGGTAAGCAGCCCGATGAACTTGTCGACCGTAAAACATACATGATCAAGTGTGAAATGGGGATCAAGTAGTCGCGCAAGGCTTATCGCAACAGTGGATTTGCCTGCCCCGCGTTTTTGTGCTATGAAGATATCCCATGATTCATTCCGCAGTACAACATCGTTCCGTATCTGCGCAAATAAATTAAGGGTTTTCTTGATGCCGAAATCAGCTGCAAAAGTGGGGTTGTAAGACATTATTTAACACCTTTGGTGTTATTCATCATCCAATTCGTCATCCATCGCCATGTCTTGGCGTAGTTCTTCGATAGAGTGTGGAGCATCGTCTGAGTATACTTTGACCACGACATCCGGACGCGGCATGACACCTGCCCGTGTTAGTAGCCTGATCAGTTCCGAGTGATGGAGCTGATACATCTTGACAATATCGTCTTTATATTCTTTCTGAATCTTAATATACTGCTCCCGAAACTCCCGATCTTCTAAAATAAGGAAGGGAGGGAGCATGTTGTAGAAATATTCGATTGCATGAGTGGTTGATGCTGTACGGAACAGTGCAGAAATGTTGGCGTAGAACTGGTGGTACAGTTGGGCGAGATTCACAGTGTTTGCGAACTTCACAGCATCCTGACTGATGTCCAGCCCTGCATCGAGATCGTTTTGGGATTCGTCCGGATTCATGATGCTAACCAGAGTTTCCTTCCATCAACGCCTCTGTGTTTCTGACCGAGAAATCGCATACTTCATCCTCATAGAACTGCTCTCTGTCAAATGATGCGTACTCCTTTTCGTGGAATTCCATCGGGAATACAATTGGTTGACGGAGATTCGTGTCTTTGATGCCGAGTGCATACAGTTCGGCATCGATCAAGCGCTTATAGTGTGTGATGTCAGCCATAAACTTGTCGATACCTTGAGCCAATGGCTTCGGGTTGTCGAGCCACTTTTCTGCGTGTTCAACAAGATTACGGGAAAGAAGTTCTCGCGCCAATCCGAACAACCGATCAAAGTGCTCATAAGCAGCCATATACACCAGCGCAGAAGATGGTTTTGTGTTGTGCTGGAATCTCTGCGATGCCCTTGCTTTACTGATTGCATCGTTGAGATTCATGAGCTGCCCTTTGATCTCACTGAGTAGATCAGAGCGAGTTAATTTGAAATCTGGCTGTGATTGTGCTTCGTCTGCCATGTTCATCCCGCTAGAATCTTATACGCAATTGCAAATCCGATGATCAAGAATACGAACAGGAATACTGTCATCGTGTAGTCCTTCTTCTCGACCAATCCAGCCGCCTCTACGGCTCTTTCGTTTGCAATCCCGCAGTACTCATCAAGCCCTCGAGCGGTCTCCGCCTGCACTGCGAAGATGAAGTCCTGCACAGTCTGAAATACGAACTGCCCGTCACGGATCACCATATTACGCAGCTCATCCCGAATCCTACAGATCGTGTTGTATCCATCTGACATTCGGAAGAGCGTGCCGTCTACTTCAAATGTTTCATCATCCTCTGAACACGGATCGTCTTCCTGCACTTCCACCGGTGGATATCGCTCAAGCAACTCCTGGTCATCTGCAACAAGAATCGAATCTATGATGGATTCAGTCGGCTCGATGCCATGTTTTTTGAGCACATAATTAAAATCCCTGCAAGCCGCCGCTACTTTTGCCAGTACTGCTGTGCCTGCTTTGGAATAGTAGTGGATGTGTCGGCGAGTTCCCAGATGTTCCACAAGGTTGGGGTCGGGGAGGAGTTTCACACCCATGTTTTTGATCTCGTACATATTTCCATCATGGTCTTTTCCTTCTCGGTCCGGAGCGTACAACCGCGTCTGCCCAAGCGTTGTGTGTAACTGCACGACCGGTCGGTTCAATATTGACGCTTTCAGTAATGTCGGCGCCTCCGGTATCTTTGCCTTGATCGCCACGATGAGCCCAACCAAGAGGAAAACCAAGACGACTACCGCCACCACTAATCCCTGAAACCAGTATGCCGGAATTGTTACCATTGCCATATTATCACCGTTTTCCTATCAATCGAGAAATGCCGCTCGTTGGTGCGGAGGGCTTCTTGTGTTCGTACGTAGATGTCAGTTCTGCCCTCTGAGTCTGTTGTGTGACGCGCTCGAACCCACCGTACGATCGTGTCAGTTTTGCGCCCTTGAGATGGTTCTCCATCGCACTTAAGAATGAGATGAACGTGCTGTTGTAATCTATCCTGCGCAACCCCACCTTTGCGTTTGCCGCGTCCATCCGATAATCATTTAAAATCGAACGGAACTGCCGATCATCTTTGATGTTGGTTACAACATATTCTGCCGGATTGATATATTTATCCGCCAGGAATTTTAGTTTTGATGCGGCAGACCGACTTAACAGCGTGTGCTGCCCGCCCAGCTGATCTTGCTGACATACCAGTTTTGATGCGCGTTCGATTGCAGTGACAAGCTCGGGATAGAAGCTGTCCGATACAGAATGCTGCAAAAAGTTGAGCATGTCTGCATCGTAAGTGGGTGCTGCGATTTCGACCGGACCCTGGTGGTGATCTGGATTGGGAATGTCGTGTATCGTAGGATACACAGGCTCTTCCTCGTATTCGTAGTCTTCAGATTGTTCTAGTCCCATGTAACTCCTCGCGTTCAAGTTTTTCGTCAATTGCGTCTTTGATGAATTGCAGATGATCGCTTGTGATCGCAAAGATGCGATGCAAGCGGGCATCGCTCACGTATACAGTATTCATAATAATAAGATGAACATTGATGGTATATAAGGATGTCGCAGAAAAAAAAGTAGCGGGTGTTACCCCGCTTTTTATTGGGTGTTTCAGTCTCTCCTTGCAAACAAGTATAACACCGAAAGTAGCCCGCCGAGTACAGCCACCGCGATCATCACGATGGGCATGATGCCAGCCATCGAATATGACGATTCGGTTGTATTTAGAAGACCGTTCTGTGTGTCGTAGAACCGATCCCCTGTCTGTGCTGTCGCATTCCAAGGCGTGTCAATGGCTGATGCTTCCTGCACGTTGTCAATGATGTTGATGCCCACATAAAGCACAGTGAGCAGAACCACCAGAAAGATGCCGGCATTGACCATAGCCATGTCTCCACGCGTATCAGCGAAGAGTTTGTTTTTCTTGTTCATATTGCACCTCCAATATGTGTTTTCGTTCAAAAAACGGTGGCAGGAGTGCCACCGCTGGCAATGTGGTTTCAGTCTCTCCTTGCGAAGAGATACAGTACAGAGAGCAGCCCGCCGAGTACAGCCACCGCGATCATCACGATGGGCATGATGCCAGCCATGCTATAGCTGGATTCGGTTGTGTTGATCAGATTCAGTTGTGAATCATATAGATCGTCTCCCGTCTCCAGACTCGATGCTTCCTGCACGTTGTTGATGATGTTGAGACCAACATACAGAACCACCAACAGAACCACCAGGAAGATGCCTGCATTGACCATAGCCATGTCTCCGCGCGTATCGTGAAGGAACTTGTTTGATTTAGCCATTCTTCTTATCGCCTCCCAGAAAAAGACAGCAATATCACAAGTCCCATTATCAGGAAAGCAAGGACAAGGATATAAGGCATAACTCCAGCAACCGAGTATACCGCAGTCGTGGTGTTTTGCGCTGTCTGAAAATTGCCGTAATTGGCATCGCTCGCGGTAATGTTTGCATCGTTGATGATGCTGGTTGTTGCGCCCATCCCGAAGAACATGAGCATTATCACCGCGATCATCGCGAATAATATGCCAACAAGGTTTGCCATAATAACTTGATATGTAGAGGGAGTATATAAATGTTTCTATGGTATCATAGTTTTCCACTCACATCTCTAACCACATCTACCGCATTCACGATTGAATACAGAATCATTATTCCGCCAAATATGACCAGAAACAAGGATATGGACCCTGGCGCGTACTGGACAGTCTCGATCGTGCTGGTGCTGTTGTTGAGCATCACATAATCATACGTGACGCCGCCAAACATATCGAATCCGAGGATTAGATACAGGATACCGGCTGTGAATCCGGAAAGTATGTGCGTGTAGTTCTCGTTGTCTTTGAAGAGCCACGCGTAGAAGGTCATAAGAACTGCCAGACACATCGTGATAATAAATAGGTCAAGTAACATATTAGTCATCCTCCTGTCGTCTTTTGATTGCTATCATCATAAACATTCCAGACAGCAGCATGAATGCCGCTGCCATCGTGGTTTTGCGTGCGCCGACTTGGGTGGATATTAATTTAGTTTCGGTTGTTGTTCCGTTTTCAGCAGAGTTCAATGCGATGAGCCAGTCAGTTTTCTCTTCAAGCGTGAAATCGGCTTCATAAGTTGTGTAGCCTGCTTTCTCGATTTTTATGAGGTGTGGAGATGCATCTTGCAGTGTGTTGCCGTTTGCTTGATTGTAGTATCCTCTGGTGATTGTCTGGGTTGCGATTTCTCCGTTTGCGTCTGTTGTTGTATCTACAACGAGATTATTATCTTTATCCCAGATTTTTACAGTTGCTCCATTGATCGCAGTATTGTCTTTGTCGATTACTTTTAAATCAAAGGTGTATTGACGATATATTTTTCCTGCTGAAGTGCCTAACCATTGAATAACCCAATCACAAACAACATTAATAAAATAATGATCAACGGATGACATAAACACTCTTATATCCGCATATCCTGATTGAAGAATTTCTGAATTTATGAGAGTTGTTCCTGTGTGTATGAATAACCCATATTCTACGCTTTCAATCCGTATTTTACCAGAACCACTTTCTATTGTAGGATCATTCATCGCATAAAAAGAATTTTGAAAAACAACATTATGAAACACTCCAGAAGCAGATGAAAGATAGATATTTTTGGTGAAAAGAACGTTGTAAAACTTTGAACCTGAAGGAGTGTATATATGCGCATTGCCATTTGGCGATGAGAAAACAGATGAATAAATTTCAACAGGAACATTAGAATATATAATACCAGGAACATCTGTGCCAAGATACGATAAAGAACATCCATCTTCTGTTGTCTTATCAACATCAGATGAACACACGCCCAATATAAAATGCGATGACGACTTAACATCAAAAAGTTTTTGACTTGAACCTGACGTGGAAGTTGCCGAAAATATTATTTGTTTCAATGAATCCACAAACCACGTTTCTGTTGTACCATCACCAATAACAAGTCTACAATTAAAACAAAACTGATTGGTACATTGTCGTGTAACAACTCCCCACGCACCTGCAACATCAGCATTGTAAATATCCGTGAAGTTGCAGGGAGTGGCTTCCGTGTATCCGGTTACTGTAATTGTGTTCGTTCCGGAATCGTAGGTTATCGTGTGGAAACCAATTTTTAGAACATAATCATCGTTTTTTATATCGATGTTTTTTACATCTATATAAGCATTCTTTGTTCTTAAATCCACTGATCGAGATTTTAATTTATGCGAAACATCTACTAATGTAACATTAATTCCTATGAAATCATTTTCCGATTTAGTGTATACTTTTTTATATAAATGAACCGGATACTCTCTTGTTTTTCGTATTTCAGTATCGTTCATACCCCATTTTTTTCTGATACGTTCTTTTTCTTTGCTTTTAGCAGAAACATAATTAAAATAATCGTTTAGATATGTTTCATTCATTTTAATATGAATGATACCATCGTTTGTTTTTACAATAGCAGATACGTTATCAACTATTGTTTCGGTGTTATTTCTCAAGAACCATGCTTCTTCGTAATACTGCACATCAGCAGATGCGTTGTGCACGATGGTCGCCAAAAGAATAAGCGATGTGATCAGTATTAGCGCATACGTATAGTTGCGCATCGTGATGATGTTTTTTAATGACATGTAGATATATCAATGCACCCCATATTATTTAAAACTATGCCGCCTCGATGGATGTTGTTGGCGTCTGCTGCTCCAGCAGCGCATTATTTATCTTTCTTGTGAAGAAGAATGAAGTATGGATTAGCACGATTTTGTCCGGTATTAATTTCGGAGGAGGGTATTACTTGTGTTTTCGGTATTACTTCAAGAGTTTAGTATTACTTCCAGATGGCAGTATTACTTTTGGAGTTTGGTATTACTAACTTTTTTTGTAATACCGCCAGAAGAGTGTAAGGAACAATCTCATCTTCCTTCGGATGAGTGGTTTGATATTTGCGAACAGAACGATTGTGTCTGCGAGCACCCACCAAAACCAGCAAGCATCTTTACGCGGGTACCATCCATGACGGATGCGATCAAAGTTCTCATTCATCTACCGCACCCCTGCATCCGTCTGGATGTATTCCGGATCGTTGCCTCGCATACACCGCTCGCTTTTGCGATATCACACTGTGTCCAGGAGGGTATACCGTCTTCGCGGTATAGACTACAGACACGACTCGTACACCATACTGCCGCAGCAGCCACAGATCGGTTTGTGGCTGATCCTATCCTGTGATCTGGAACGATGGACATTATGGTATCAACAATGTGACGCGCATCATGCTCCAGGTCGTCTTCCAGTAGTGTGGTCACGATCTGGCTTACATGTTCCTCGATTGATTTTTGTGGTTTGTATGCCATCACACAACCTCCTTCTCTCTCATTACCTCGCTCATCTCTGCGCGGCTGGGAGTTGCATAATGTTCCTGGATCACGCGTATCGTGTCGCCGGTTAATTCGGCAACCTGCTCTGGTGTCCAGCCTGCGTGCTGACAGAACTTCACACAGGTCGAACGCAACGCGTGGAATGGTCTGCGCGGGATACCGGCTTTGATGCAGAGACGCTGTAATTTCCTGTATGCAGTACTCCCGGAGAAGGCAAACAGCATCTTCTGTTTCTTTGGAAGCGTGGCGATGTACTTCCGCATCAGTTGTGTCATGTTCGCTCCGAGCGGGACTGTTCTGATCCGGTTCTTCTTCTTCTCGAAGTAAGTCATGCTCGCTTCATCGAGATTGATGTCAGCGATGCGTATGTTCACGATGTCCTCACGCCTCAACCCGAACGCAACACCCATCTTCAGAAGAAGTTCGTCTTCGAGTGTGCCGGTGACCTGAAGCAGCTTTCCGAATTCTTTGTGTGTCAGGGCGAACTGCCCTGTTGTGTATGAACTATTACGGTTCTGCATAGTTCATAATCGAACAACGACATATAAAAATCTATCTGCCAGGGTGGTGAATTGAACTTTAATAGCGGAAGTCGTGCAGGTTACGTAAACTATAAATAGTGTGCCGACAGATATGAACATACCCGTTCGCGTGGGTTGATGCTGCACCGGGGGTTTTTATTTTTCCCACTTACCAACCCCCTCCCCATCCCCCGGTGTAAGCACATATTTTAACTTACAATCGTTCTCTTTGACTGTGACCTTCACCTTTTACCCACAGGCATCCTTCTAAAAATAGTCGGTGAAAAAATATCACAATCGGAGCAGATTAATACCACACACAAATTAGTAGAGTGCTCTCCTATCAGCAACAGGAACATTACCGATAAAATCATCTCCATTTTAGGCAAAGAAGCATTATAGGTGCTGGTTAGATGTGTCACCGACCATTCACCACCTAAAAACGCTATCAGTAGGGCTCGTGGTGAATGGTGAAACAGGTGAAACCTCATAGAGACATACACACCAAGTTGAACATATTCTAATTCTAGTGAAAGGTTGAATGTAGTCTCTAGTTACTAGTTATATATATTATATAAGAGGGAGGTTTCACCATTCACCACGAGCCCTACTGATAGCGTTTTTTTGAGTGAAAGATAAGGTGAAACCTTTTTGCACGTCCGGCTGATAGCGTTTTACATTCATCCGATCTTTCATCCCAAAAAATTTTTTCGTTATACGTGTCGATTTTTAAACCAATCTGCCCGATTTCCAAACAGTACATACATCTATCGAATATACGTGAACTAGGCGCAGCTAACACAACGAAACGTATATATACGTTGCGCACACATATACACACATGGACTCAGAAAACCCAATTTACTTATCGTGTCGCACACCGGCTAACGATGCAAGGAAGATTGACAAACTTGTTCAAAGCGGAGTGTATGTCAATCGCAGTGATTTCATGCGCACTGCGATCCGCGAACTTCTCCAGAAACATTGAGGGATGTGGAATGTCGCCGCCACTCATCCGATTCAATGTCATCAACTACAAAAAATTCAGGGAACTGCTGAATGAATTTGAGACCGATCCTCTCTCAACTCACCATCTCACCAAGATCGAGAGTGAAGATGAAGGTATCGGTTACGAAACCCCTGATGGTATATGGATATCCTCTGCAATCAATCTTGGCATAATTGAGATTCGCAAGGACAGCCCCACTATAGATCAGCGTCCAGTGATAGGCGGGCATGAGGTGATACTCAACAGCAACGGACTTGAGTGGGTCCGCGCACAGGACGGTAGGCTTGCGTATGGTAAGATGGGAGAGTGGGAGTGCACTGGTTGCGGTACAGTCCAGGAAGGAGCACAGCCCTTCACAAAAGGAAAAGTGGTGAAGCCATACAAATGCTCTAACCCCGGATGTGGACGCAAAGACAAATTCCGGCTGACCTCCCCACCCCATCTACAACGCCCGGTATGGCTGGTCCCGGGTAAGCCAAAGGAATGTACCGCCACAGAGCTTTTTGAACACCTCCTCGAATTCTATCACCAACATCTTGTTCTAAAAGAACATGAGTATGATATCCTTGCGCTCTGGGTCATGGCGTCATGGCTCGTTGATGACTTCCATACATGTCCATATCTCGCTCTCATTGCACCAAAGTCGAGCGGGAAGACACAAGTATTGGAGGCTATCAGGCAGACAGCATACAGGGCGTATGCGACTTCTTCTGTTACGCCTGCCGCGCTGTTCAGAAGTATTGAAATGTGGCATCTCACATTATGTATCGATGAAGCACAGGACTTGATCAACAGCAACACAGAGACGGGACAGGCAATTTACGCGTGCCTGTTGGCGGGATATAAGCGCGGCATTTCTGCACTGCGAGCGGGTGACAAATCAGTTGATTTCGCACCAGAATCGTTCGATTTGTTTGGCTTCAAAGCGTTTTCTGGCACGAAACTAGTTCTTGACACACTTGAGAGCCGCTCAATCACTTTTGACATGCAAAAATCCAAACCTAAAAAAATCATAATAAATGAAGATTATGCGATGGAATTGCGATCGATGCTTTTATGGTATCGATTCACGCATTTACACAAATTAAAAATGCAAATGCCGCATAAATGCGAATCTGGCAGGCTCATCGAATTATTTACGCCTTTATACACTGTGGAACACGGACTCGACTGCAAAGAATCTCTTGATTTTACCCTCGAAAAAATGCTTGTCCGTGATGCAGAAGAGGAAAAGAACACGCTCGAAGCAGAAATAATGACTGCGATCAGTACGCTCCTCGAAACTCCTACAGAGGGTACTTTCACAGATCGGCACATGATTCTAATTCACGAGATTATATACGAACTGGCATGGGAGCAAAACAGGAAAAGCAGCACCATCATCGGAAAAAAACTAAAAGTCATGGGTATTCCTACAAAGCATACAAAACATGGTAATGGGATCGATATTGGCGATCCTTCCG
>Ga0190315_1000875_pt1 | contig 13292 bp, 15 predicted proteins | sample 48701101_MG_FD_161673 | JGI IMG/M metagenome (GOLD analysis project Ga0190315, IMG submission 161673) | Hydrothermal vent sediment bacterial communities from Southern Trench, Guaymas Basin, Mexico - 4870-11-0-1_MG | ecosystem: Environmental > Aquatic > Marine > Hydrothermal vents > Sediment ...
CTCCACGACCTCAACACTTGAGATCATCGCCAGATCGGACGATCTTCCTATGAGGATTGGGTAGTGGGGTCGTTTGAAGAACTCCCCGAAATCTAAATTTTCAATGTATAGATATAATTCAGGATCGATTAAAAATTCTCTCTTGATAACGTTAGACTTTGCTTTTAAGTTTCCTCCCAGTTCATAAATCGTTTCCAGATCGACTGTCTTTCCTTTCGAAGTGAATACGAAACCCACTCTCGTGTCTACGGGCGTGACCAGTTTTCCCTTTGCGGCAGAAAGTATGCCGTATATCGTGGAGATCGGCGGAAGTGGTAGTGTGGGTTGATACCCACTTATAAAAATGGGGTATCTGAAGGATGCCGTCCATCCATTCAGCTTAACCCGGAGTACTTTCATACCACCTCATCTACCTGATATGCTCAGGAATTGCTTTCACAAACAAATCTATAACCTGTTTTGGCGAACCAGTGTGGATCGTCTTTCCAGAAAACTTATTTTTGAAATCATCGATTTCTTTATCCAGTTCTGGTAAAAACCCATCGCTCTTCCCGATATACACGTCTGATACGACCTCATTGGAATAATCGGTTAGCACTCGTTCCAACTCTTTGAAATCAATCTTCACTTCTTGTTTCTCTTCCCTCGCAAGATTCATGAAGATGTGATTCCCACCGTCATACACTGCCAAGATGATAAATTTCGGCGTTACATCGGTTAGATGTGTTGTATGCTTTGCCCCGCCATATATGTAAGCGAGCGCTTCAATCGTATTGGTGATTCGTTTGGTCCGGATATCTTTCGGAAGTGTCCACATATTTTCGACTTTCGTAGCACCAGACTCTTTCAATTCAGCCTCGAGTTTATCATTCAGGTTTTTAAAGCCAGTCTGATTCACATTTGAGAAAACACCAACTTGATCAATATTTAATGAAAAAATCCCTTTCATTATAGTCGAATAGAATTGGTGTTCGTATGGCACCGGGTCACCTTCTTGACGAGCCATGACACCGAAGTCATCAACCGGAGTCTGACTTAATACCGAGACCAGTGGGGCACATTTCAGTGGAGATACGCGTGTCAAAGTATCATTCCTTATTGCTCGCATATAACCAAACATATCGTCGTCATCGTAGCGGATCGGATTCGCTTCAGTGAATGCGATCTTCTTTTCTCGAATAACCGGAGATATTTTCCAGTTGAATTTGTTCGCGAGTGTTGTCCGCCACCAATATCTAAGTGCCTGTCCGGAGATGTAAGGATACACATCCCGCCCTCTCCGGATTGTTTTCACAGCAACAGTGTTTTCAGTTCTCGATCCTGCATCCTCTCCAGCATTGTTCAGCGCCGAATGTGGTGTGTCTACAAGTACAAATCCAAATATATTTTTCATATATATTCCCTCCATTAATCAATAGTTGATTCGTCATCTGGTTCATCACTAATGACCCCATGTTCACTCATCCAACCGTGAAGAACCTCGTAAATCCTGAATAACAGTAAATCTTGTGTCTCACGCCACCCCAGCGCGCCTTCTGGCAAAATATTCTGAACGTAGTCATCAAAAGTGAACAGCGGCGTTTCAGTTTTAGCCGCTATCCTATCTTTTATGAGTCTACGCAAGACATTTCTGAAGGAATTGTAATTTGCTGCTCGTTCAAGTTGCCCCAATCTCTTTGGATCGTTTTTCTCTTTTATGGTGGATGCAATTTCATCTCCCAATTCTCTTATAGCGTTGATACGGTTTTCATCCAATTTCCTCACCTCTTTGAGATAATATGAAAAGAGCGACCAGTTACCATAGACGCTCTTTTTAGTTCGGTTTATGAAATAACGCACAATCGATCTATTCGATAGTAAATTTTCATAAACATCATTCACATCATTCCCTCTATTTTTATAACTTTCTTCATCGTTTTCATTAATTTTATTCCAGTTTACATGATACCCACGTCTAACAATCGCATACCAATCTGTTCTGCGCGGATGAGTTTTTATGTAGGCAAGAAATCTGAATACTGCTGTGGGTAGGTCGTAAATATCCAGTGCAGGACCTTGCCCATAATTAGTAAAGTGGTATAAGCGAAGAGAGACGTTTTCATCCTGCCACCGTTCATCATATTCCATGATCAACTGTTCCGTGATGTGAAACAACGCGTTTTTAGGGTTTTTATATCCGGTGTCAGCACATCCTGTATAATTTCCAGTGGCGACTTGCATCCTGACATTTTTTATGCAGTCATTAGCCCAGTATTTCATTACCTTGTGGGAATTTGATTGTAACAGCAATAACATCTTTCCACAAGATCTTAGTACCAATGGCAGAAATTGTACTGCAAGTGCACATGCAGAACAATAATCAGCGCCATTTGCCGCATTCGAATAAAAGTTTACAAATTTTCCACTTCCTGTTAACGGCACTTCCGATTTATACAATGAGCGATCTGCATCACGCCTGCCACATGCGATACAATTGCCTGAATTGCGCAGTGGTTGAACATCTTCGATTAATTCTTGTAGAATGCTGGTGTATCGCTCTTCTTTGTTTTTCACAGACGGGTTCACGATGGAACCATTTGGAAAGATCATGTACATCTGTTTTTTCCAGTTCTCAGAGAAGTATATGGGAATTATGTCATGGATATAATCTTCTAGATCGTATTTATCAATTTCACTTAAATTTTTCTTTTTGAGCCATGACGCGATCGCATAAGATCCGGCATTCACAAATGGATTGCCGGTAACTGAGTAAATCACATCGTCAGCCACGATTCAGACCTCCTCGACATCCTTCCATTCCAGCATCTTCGAATCATTCATCCTGCACAACTCCGCACATACACATCCCCCTTCATCCCACATAAACGCCACCCAAAAGAGCACGGTGAAAGTGACCGCGGCACAAGCAGAGGTGTGTCCGCACACACCCATAAGCACGGAGCAGACGTGCAGACGTGGGCACCGCCTGCCCGAACCGCCGGGGTCAACGCATCCGAATCCATCCGGATATGTTACCATTGTACAATATATATCCAAATCACAGATGGTGTTCGCTGGCTGGAGTTTGGGACGATACGCGGGTCTACCCCTCCCGCTCCCTCACAATCGCGCCCGCTCCAATCAGTGCGAGGAGTCCGACGAGAACCAGGACCCCAAGGTGCGTCAGGATCGGGATATCGCGTGGTGGCGGTGGGATCGCTTGCAGATACTGCGTCACACTGACCGACCCGCCCGGAGCAAGTTCCATAGCGTTCGCTTCGGTATTCCCCCAGTAATACGCGATGGCGCTGTCGGCTCCGGCTCCGGCAAGGGTCTGCCCGGTGGGTGTGTAGTCGAATGCGTGATCGAAGACGCCGTCACCCAATGATCCCCACGCAGCAAACTGCAACAGGTCGGGAGCCGTCGGTTGTGGCGACAACTCACCAATTCCTCTTGAAGTCCCAACGATTGTGAATACCGAACTGTTCGGATCGTTTGTCGCGTTATATCTCCTGAATGTCGGCGAAGCCCATTCGCATTCTGTTTTGATCCAGTCGGAAGTGTGATAGCTGTGATACCTCTCTGCAAACCACGATCCGTCCTCTTCATCGATCATCAGGTCCCACAGGTACCTGATGCCCACACGATGAGTGACCGCGTCGTTGTTCGTTACGGTGGTCGTAACCCGAACCATCGAATCGTCCGGTGTCGTTCCCGCAACCGCGATGGCCTGGCATATTAACAGACCCTCATCCGTCGTCCACGTTGTATGCACCTCGTTGCCAGCACCAGTGGTTGCGGGAGAACAGCCATCCAGAGCCGTAACAGTGTACCCGGCAGACGGGGCAGGTCCACCTGTCGTCGAGACATATTCCCTGCCGGCGTCATACACCCGAACCGTCAGGTACGTGCTTCCGGGATCGTGGTCAGCGCCACCGTACAACACGTTCCTGTTCGGCACCGGATGACCTGAACCTGTTGCGATGGTGTAGGTGCCCTCACCCCAACGACCTGCCACATCCTGCACCGAGACGTAGTATATCCCGTTATCGACATCTGTTGTGTACTTTCCGGTTCCCATCACACCCCTCACACCCATCGCATCCATTGGGCTCACCATGCCTGTGCCCGCACCACCACCGGAACCCGGATCGCCCAGTTTCGTTGCGGCTGAAATCGGCGTTACGAACGCTGTAACCATCGACAGAGCCATCACCACAGATAACCCTATTATCTTCATCTTTCCATATCTTCTCTTATCCATACGCGTGACCCCCCCACGAGGCTGTGTGTAACTACATGCCGCTATTGATATTAACAGTATCGATTGCGATTGCGGTTACACGGAGTTGCATGGAGCGCTGCCAATCCGACATCTGCAATCCGCATCCTGCAATCCGCATCAAATTGGGAGCCAAACCATCCGTCAATATTATATACCAGAATCGCAATCATGAACCTAGTGGTAGAATTGCCTTACACAATCGATTACATACACGCAAGAGAGATTCTGGACTCACGCGGGAATCCTACCCTTGAGGTTGATATAGCCACCCCAAGCGGATTTGGACGCGCCGGTGTGCCGTCCGGTGCATCGACCGGCACGAACGAAGCGCTCGAACTCCGGGACGGCGACCGCGCCAGATATCACGGAAAAGGCGTCTTGCGGGCTGTCGAGAACGTGAATACTGTTATTCGGAACGAGATCATCGGAATGGATGTGCGCGACCAGCGTGCAATCGACCTTGCCATGATCGATCTGGATGGTACGCCAGATAAGTCAAAGCTTGGCGCAAACGCCATACTGGGAGTCTCGATGGCTGCCGCACGGACTGCCGCGGATTCCGCGGATCTTCCGCTCTACGCATATCTCGGCGGCGCAGGCGCATGTACACTCCCGTGTCCGACTATGAATGTTCTGAACGGTGGCGAACATGCCGGAAACGATCTTGCGATCCAGGAGTTCATGATCCAGCCAAAGGGCGCGCCATCATGCACCGAATCGATACGCATCTGCGCCGAGATATATCACGAACTGAAGAGTATTCTCACGAAGAAGTACGGAGCAGGCGCTGGTAATGTCGGAGATGAGGGCGGATACGCGCCGCCGATGGATCACACGAGTCAGGCGTTTGACGCGCTCATTGCAGCGATCGAGGAGATGGGGTACACAACAGAAGAGGTTACGCTCGGAATCGATGCTGCCGCATCCGAATTCTTCGAGGATGGGAAGTACCATATCGATGGCACCGTGCTTGACGGCGGCGAGATGGTTGACTACTATCGCAACCTCCTAAAGACGTACCCGATCCTGTTAATCGAGGATCCGTTTCATGAGGATGCGTTCGATGACTTCGCGGAACTGACCAAATCGACAGATCGGATCATAATCGGTGACGACATCTTTGTGACCAACATCAAGCGGTTGCAGCGCGGAATCGATGTTGGTGCTGCGAATGCGCTCTTGCTCAAGTTGAACCAGATAGGGACGGTATCGGAATCCTTTGATGCGGCGAGACTGGCACATCGGAACGGATATCAGGTTGTTGTGAGTCACAGGTCAGCAGAGACGTGCGATTCCACAATCACCGACGTTGCTGTCGCTGTTGGTGCGGATATTCTCAAGACCGGCGCACCAGCCAGATCCGAACGGACAGCCAAGTACAACCAGCTTATACGTATCGAGGAGGAGCTTGGCGAGGCAGCGGAATTCGCCCGGATATGAGAAACATATATATAGGGAATATATGAAATAATTAATTGGGTGATGTGTATGAGTTCATTTCGATCAAAGATCAGGAGACGGATGGAACGGTACCTTGAACTGGATACGGACGGCATCCGGTATGCCGTCATGAAAACCATCCTCAAGGTGAGAGAAGTGACTGTGGACTACCTCTACGACCTTCTCTCCAAGAAATTCGATATTACCCACAAAACGGTTGCGTCGATGGTTGGATACATTCATTCCAAACTCGGCATCATGCATGCACATAAGAAGTCGTACAAGACGCACATCGTCTACACGCTGCGCGATGAGTATGTCGATCTCGTGCAGGCCGTTTTGAGGCGGTCTGTAGATGCGAGCCGCCAGACTGCGGCGACTGCGACTTCAGCGGTAACGGCATGACTGTCAGTATGGCATGACCGCGACAGCATGACGCTGGTGAAGGAGGCTCCCCGCACCTCGACGAGCTTCATCATCAGGTCGGACGCAAATACGAGGGTGACCGCGTCCCGGGATCCGTTTTACGAGTTGATGCGGCGGTTATTTCAGGATGAGGGCACCGCAATAAGAGGACAGAGATTTCTTGAGATTATAATTGAACGAGAGGAATCTGGAAGCCCGATGCGAACGAATGAGTGGCGCCAGATGTTAGATGAGTTCGGGATCAGCAGATCATCGTTTTACGCCATGCGAAACAAGCTGCTCGGCGCAGGAATGATCACGAACAAGAAGGGCGTTTACAGGTTGTCGGGGCAGTTCAGTAAAGACTTGATCGACATTGCGCGGTGGTGGTGGGTTGCTGTTTTGAGGCGGGATCTGGGCGGGTTGTGATGTCACGCGAGGTTCATAAGATTCACGAGATTCACGAGATTCACGAGACCATATTTATAACTCGAAGAGACAATCACAGTTGCGGAAGGTTGAATCATGCAGCTATTGTTAATCCACTCTGATTACATCGAATACGAGACGAAGAAGAAGACTCTGGTCGCAGAAGAGATCGAACCATCTCTTAAGCGCGGCGGCATGGAGGACGCGCTCACCGCATTTGTTGCGGTTGAGACTTATGACGAACCGGATCCGGACAGAACCGCGCAGAATGCGGCAGCCGAGATCAAAAAGACCGCCGAACAGGTGAAAACCGGCCGGATAATGCTCTACCCGTATGCGCATCTCAGTTCAGAGCTGGCAAAGCCATCAGTTGCGGTCGATATTCTGAAACAACTCGAAGAAATCCTGTCCCATGATTATGAAGTTGCGAGAGCACCGTTTGGATGGTATAAGGCGTTTCGGATCAGTTGCAAGGGACATCCGCTCTCCGAACTCTCACGGACGATACGGCTTGGGGAGGGAGCAGAAGGGACAGAAGGGACTGGAAGAGATAGAAGCGGCGAGAGAGACGGAGAAGATGAAAGAGCTAAAACAGACAAAAAAGAGATCGTATCCGAAGCTCTGAAGTCGGAAGAGAAGGCGGTCTCGCACTGGCACATCCTGACAACGGACGGAGAGCTCCTGACCCCGGGCGAGTTTGATTTCGCAAAACATCCCGATCTAAAGCGATTTCTGGATTATGAGGTCTCGAAGAGCCGTGCTGTGGACCGGATTCCCCCGCACGTCGAACTGATGAAGAGGCTCGAGCTTGCAGACTACGAACCCGGCTCGGATTCGGGAAATATGCGGTTCTATCCAAAAGGGACTCTTGTGAAGAGGATTCTTGAGGATTACGTCATCGACACGGTCGCAAAGCGCGGTGCGGTCGAGGTCGAGACTCCGGTGATGTACGACGTGAACCACCCGACACTGAAGAAGTATCTCGACCGCTTCCCGGCAAGGCAGTATTCGATCGAATCAGACAAGAGATCGTTCTTCCTCAGATTCGCGGCGTGCTTCGGGCAGTTTTTGATGAATCACGACATGACAATCTCGCACCGGAATCTCCCGATGAAGATGATCGAGATGACCAGATACAGCTTCAGGCGGGAGCAGCATGGCGAACTGGTCGGGCTCAGGCGTCTGCGCGCATTCACGATGCCTGACATGCACACGCTGTGCAGCGATATGGAGAGTGCGATTGCGGAGTTCAAGGAGCAGTATGCGATGTGCATGGATGTGCTCGCCGACATAGGTCTTGCGGACGATTACGAGGTTGCCATCAGGTTCACACGAGATTTCTACACGGAGAACCGGCAGTTCATCGAAGAACTGGTTAAGATCGTGGATAAGCCGGTACTGATCGAACTATGGGATTCCAGATTCTTTTATTTCGTTATCAAGTTTGAATTTAACTACATCGACGCGATGAACAAGGCGAGCGCGCTTTCGACGGTCCAGATCGACGTTGAGAACGCGGAACGGTATGACATCAAATACACCGACAAAAACGGAGAGAATCTGCGTCCGACGATCCTTCACTGCTCTCCGAGCGGCGCGATCGAACGGTGCATCTACGCACTCCTCGAGAAAGCATATCTTACGTCCGAGAGCGGGGCAGTCCCATCGCTTCCGACGTGGCTCTCCCCGACGCAGGTCCGACTGATACCGATCGCAGAGCGGCACCTCAAGTACGCGGAGGAAATTCTCGGTGCACTCGTTGGCGTCAGGGTCGATATCGACGACCGTGAGGAGACTGTCGGGAAGCGCATACGCGCAGCTGGCAGGGAATGGATTCCTTATGTCGTCGTGATCGGGGATCGGGAGGTTGAGAGCGGCGTTCTCAGCGTGACAGTCCGCTCAGAGTCGAGGAAGGTGGAAGAGACCGCTCAGGAACTGCGCAACCGTGTCGCATCCGTGACCGCGGGGATGCCGTACCGGCAGATCAATCTTCCGGTGATGCTGTCGCGGAGGGCTGTCTTCTTCGGGTGATCGGTGTTACGCAGACATAGCATATTGATATGACATAATCGACACAAGAAAGTCACAACAGAGTCAATCGGATTACCGATGAGAATAGAGGAGGTTGCAATGGTCAGAAATCAATACGAACACGAACTGGAGCGATTGAAGGAACAGATCGTGGAACTGGGCGGCATTGTCGATGCGCTCATCCGCGATTCTGTCGTTTCGCTGAAGGGGCACGACATGTCGCTGGCTCAATCAGTGATCGAGCGGGACGGTGGGGTGGACAATCTCGCATGTGAGATCGAGAAGCTGTGCCTGCGACTGATCGCGCTCCAGCAGCCAATGGCTGTCGATCTGCGCACGATTGTAACAGCACTCAAGATACAGATTGATCTTGAGCGGATGGGTGACCTTGCTGTTGATATCGCGCGGGTCACGATATACACAAAAGGCGAGCCGCACGTAAAACCATTAATCGACATCCCCCGAATGTCAGATATGGTGCGCGAGATGCTCGACTCCGCAATCAGGGCGTTTCACGACTCGGACGGCGATCTTGCATACCAGACCGCAGAACAGGATGACCTCGTCGATGGGCTGTACGATCAGGTGCGGCGGGAGCTTTTGACCTATCTCGTTGAAGACCCGAAGAAACTTGCCAGCATCTCGAACCTGCTCTTTGTGTCGAAGTACCTCGAACGCATCGGCGACCACGCGGTTAACCTCTGCGAGAACGTGATCTACATGGCGACAGGGGACCGGGTGCATCTGAACTGATGAGGCGAGGAGGGGGTGCCATGAGCAGCAACACGTTCACCATCATCGGAGTTCTGATAGGCATCATATTCGGAATAAACGCTGTTTCGGTGCTTCTGGAACTCATATCCGGATCAGTTGAGCTTCTGAGCCTGATCGGATCAAGTTCCGGAATCGGATTGATCATATCGGTAATTGTGGCTGCGGTTCTCATCATCAAGATTCGGATCGTCACCAGTTTGATAACAGGCGCGCTCATCGGAATCGTTTTGAATCTGATCGTGACTGCCACGTACGGATCTGACATAATCACGTTACTCCTCAGTTAATGGATCAACTCAAAATCATCGTGCCGGTAGCGTCGTTTGAGCCGCTATCGGTTCTCAAGAGGTCTGTGGACTCTATATGTGATCTGGAATGTGGGGATCTGGATGTTCGGATTGTCTACGTTCTCGATATCGAAAATGTTGATGACTGCCGCCTGAAATTCCTCGAAGAGGTATCAATTGCATCGAATACTTCGACTGCCCCGAATACTTTGACCGACTCGATCACTGTCATTGCACGCACTGACAACAGGGGGCGGCGTGCCGGTGCGGTCAACGACGCGCTTGATTCGCTTGATTCGCGGGGGATCTCGCCAGACTACATCGCGCTCTTTGATGTGGATAGCCGCCCCCGCCCGAACTTTCTGATCGAATGCGTGGATGCAATGAGATCAAACAGAAGCGCGATCATCGCAAGCGGTGCGCGTTTTGTCACAAACGAGGATGAGAGCATCGTTTCCAGGACGATTGCCGCTGAATATTTATTCTTTTCTGACGTGTACCGGCTGTTCAGGAGGTTCGGTGGATTTAACCAGTTCAACGGACTGATCGGCGTTCTGGACGTGAGACTCATGGAGGACTACCGGTTCAACCGGTTGAACGAGTCAGTTCCATGCGAGGATCTCGAATTCACACAGAGAGCGTATCTTGCAGGCTTAACCGGCGTCTTCACGCCGAAGACGCTTGTGGGCGAGCAGGCGCCGGTCAGCGTCGGAGATCTCTTCAATCAGCGTGTCAGATGGCTCTCCGGGGCATATCTGGGGCTACGCAGATACCTGCCCTCGTTCATCTCCTCGAAGATTCCGGTAGCGCGGAAACTGGCATGGTTTCTTGCGCTATTCCTGCCGTTCGTTGCGTTCCTTGCAACACCGCTCGTGCCGCTGTACGGGGTGCGCCTGTGGGCTAAATACGGGCTATTTCGCGCTATCGTGCGGACAGCCGGACTCATCGGGCACCTCTGGCTGATTACAATCTGTGGGGTGGTTGTTCTGGTAAAACAGGTATCAGGGACCGGGATAGAGTGGAAAGAGTCGAGAAGGAGCGAGGTTTGAGTCTGTGGTTTCGCTTCCAGCGTTCTTTCCGGTGTGACACCGTCCAAAATCATGGTTCCGCCAGACCGGGCACATCCGGAAATTACCCGCGCCCAGACAAAAAAGAAGAACAACGCCCGGCAATTCCCGCTCAGTCGTCCACCCTGTACTCTTTCTCTTCAAGGGATATGCAAATTTGTTTCGATTTATTTGCCAAAGGATCGAAATCCTTTTCCAAACTGCAGCTTCTTTTGTGAATGGCTAACGGCGTGATGAGTTCACGTTGTACTGCCGAAACAGGTTCGAGATCTTTAGCTTTAGGTGTATAAGTGCCCTGGAGACTCATGAAAGAGTGGTATAAACCTATTAGTTTATAATATGATTGACAAAATGGTTATTAATATGCGTAGCCTTTTCGAGAACCACAGAATCCGTCAGAATCAGAAACTTTTGTGAAAAGTTTGCGAGTGAGAAATGCCCTTCGGGCGAAGATTGATTATATACTTTTTGTACAATGAAAAAAGCTCAAGTTATGGCGGCGTGAAGTACAACCATGCGTTTCGACCTCCACATCCACTCCGTTTATTCGAGAGACTCCGGATCGCCGATCGACTCGATACTTGCGCACGCGGTTGACATCGGTCTCGACGGAATTGCGATCTGCGACCACGACACAGTAGAAGGCGGAATTGCAGGCGTTCGGCGTGCAAGGGAACTCGGGCTCTCTCTGATCGTGATTCCCGGAGTCGAGGTGACGACGACGAAAGGGCATGTGATCGCGCTCGGGGTGCGGGAGGATATCCCGTCGAAGGAGACGCCACAGGAGACGATCGCACGCATACGCAAACTCGGCGGCGTCGTCGTGATTCCGCACCCGTTCAAGCGGTTAAGTCACGGGATCGGGGACTTTTCGGGTCTGGACGTTGATGCGGTCGAAATATTCAATTCGAGGTTCATTACAGGCGAAGCGAACCGAAAAGCCAAGCGGATGGCGCGGGAGATGGGGATCCCTGAAGTAGCTGGCAGCGATGCGCATTCGGTTCCGATGATCGGCTACGCGGTAACCGAGATTGATGCAAAGCGCGACACCACTTCGGTTCTGGAAGCGATCTGCGACGGGCGGACGAGGGTTCACGGAAGGCGGACGCCTCCGGGGATATTTGCGGCGCAGATGGCAAGGGGCTTCTGCAGGCGGGTGAAAGAGATATTAGGGTTCCGGGTCAAGTGAGTCCCATGAATGTCTCAATCATCGGGACTGGGTATGTCGGAACGGTAACGGGCGCGTGCTTTGCAGAACTCGGTCACAACGTCGTCTGCGTGGACATTGATTCCGAGAAGGTCAGGCAGATGAACGAGGGAATCCCCCCGATCCATGAAGAGGGGCTCCCGGAACTTCTGAAGAAGCACGTGGGAAGCGGGTTGCGTGCAACGAGCGATTACAGCGATGCGATCTCTGACTCGGATGCAACATTCATCTGCGTCGGGACGCCGTCGGATGAGAACGGGAGTATCGACCTCTCAATCGTCCGTTCCGCATCAGAGAGCATAGGAAGAGCGCTCGCGGAGTGGGAGATAGGGGGGGACGCGGACAGATACCACGTCGTTGTCGTCAAGAGTACGGTCGTTCCCGGAACAACGGACGAGGTGGTTGCGCCGATTATACGTGAGAAGAGCGGAGACGCAAGCACCGTTGGGATTGCGATGAATCCGGAGTTCTTAAGAGAAGGAAAAGCGGTGTACGACTTCATGAATCCTGATAAGATTGTCATCGGCGGCGACTCGCGTGCCAGGGACACTGTAGCCCGCCTCTACGAGAAGATCTCCTGCGAGATCACGCTGACTGACACGAGAACCGCGGAGATGATAAAATACGCAAACAACTCGTTTCTCGCAACGAAGATATCGTTTGCAAACGAGATCGGAAACATCTGCAAGAGACTCGGAATCGACGTCTACGAGGTCATGTCCGCAGTCGGAAAGGACTTCCGGATATCAGAGCATTTCCTGAACGCGGGCGCAGGCTTTGGCGGATCGTGCTTCCCAAAAGACGTGAAAGCACTGATCGGAAGAGCCAGAGAGCTCGGATACGACCCCCTGCTCTTGAACGCCACAATCAGAGTCAACGAGGAGCAGCCGATGCGCATGATCGAACTGCTCGCAGACCGTATCCAGGAGATCCGCGGCAAGAGGATCGCTGTTCTCGGACTCGCGTTCAAGAACGAGACCGATGACATACGAGAGGCAAGATCAATACCTGTTATCGGAGAACTCCTGAATCGGGGTGCAACGGTTGCTGCTTACGACCCGCTTGCAACGGAAAACATGCGGAAAGTCTTTCCGGACGTTCTGTACTGCGATAGCGCTAAAGACGCGCTTGCTGGTGCTGATGCGTGCCTGATCATGACCGAGTGGGCTGAGTTCGGGTCGCTTGATCAGGAGTTCGAGGAGATGTTGAATGTTGTTGTCATCGATGGCAGGCGGATGGTCTCGCTCGATTCCGATCGCGGGGTCTACGAGGGGATCTGCTGGTAACAAAGGGTCTTCGGAAGGATTTTTGAGGTTTTTTGGATTTTGGGACTTTGACACGGAGAATCATACTCGGCGAGGGCGATCCTAAGCGGTTGTTCGTGGGGG
>Ga0190315_1000876_pt1 | contig 13289 bp, 13 predicted proteins | sample 48701101_MG_FD_161673 | JGI IMG/M metagenome (GOLD analysis project Ga0190315, IMG submission 161673) | Hydrothermal vent sediment bacterial communities from Southern Trench, Guaymas Basin, Mexico - 4870-11-0-1_MG | ecosystem: Environmental > Aquatic > Marine > Hydrothermal vents > Sediment ...
GTATTGGAATTATCACCTCCATCAAGAGTATCAAAGAAATCATTTGGCCAAATTTTCTAACTTACCAGAAATATTACGATCTTTGTCGTAGTAAAGTGACTGCACCCAAATAAATTTTGCACTCCAATCGGGCCTATGCAAAATTTATTTTGCTTCTTTTTTCGTTCCAAATTTATTTTGCATAGGCGTGATTGAGATAATGACCCTTTTTTTGGGAATGCGCCCCATTAGACAGCCCAAAATCAGAACGCTTGTTTTATGGGCTGTTTAAATCTATTTTCATGCCCGCATTCGCACTGTTACGAGAAGAATTAGAAAAACGGCTGTTTTATGTTGGCCCATTGCGTAGCGCCCCACAAAGATCGATCTTGCGCCAAAGCGTCATCGGCTTAGATGTCGGAAGCAGTAGAGAATCTGCCGTGCAACTGTTTTATAATATGTATTCTTATTTTGCTGCACTGGGGTCGTTGAGTGGGAATGCTTCAATCTCAAGGGCTTGCGCGTGGGTTGCCCCTATAAAAATAGAGGGTATGTAGGGGCAATCCCTTGTGGTTGCCCCGATATGTCGAGATTATTAAAAATCTGAAATCTGGCTCAAAAGATATATAAGTTATTGATTTGAATCAATCCCATTCAACGACCCGAGTGCCTCTGTTCTTGATCCCAAATCAAATGCAATATTTCTGAATGAGTGAGGTTTTCATTAATCGGACAAATTGGACACCCTTTTCGACTGGGGGGATTTTGACACTCATCGCATTGATGAATCACTTGGGCTGCTGTTTCTAAATCTTGTTCTAGCGCCTCATAAAATTGTTTTTGCTCATTGATGCTTTTGAGTAGGGTTTGCACTAAAGGTAAAACATTTTCACTCGCTTGGGCACCCGTTAGACAGTGAGTTCGTGTGATCGCAAGTTGCTTTATATCATTAATGGGTAGGCCAAGTTTGGTTAATTTTAAGATGATTCTCAAACGGGTAATATCTTGTTGAGAATAAAACCGTGTCCCGCCTTCAGTTCGGCGAGACACGATAAGCCCTTCTTCTTCATAATATCTGAGGGTACGCGGCGTTGTGCCCAGCATTTGGGCCACATCGCCGATTTTTTTTAATGTGTCTGTACCACTATTGTTCACTTGTTCGCAAGATTCCTGTTATAACCCAACCAATTGAGCATGATAACCCTGTTCTAGCACTTTTTCTAGTAAAGTGTTTGGATTGGTTTGCGAACCATTGTAGGAAATCACTAACAGGTGTTCCTTTCCAGGGTTGAATCTTGGGGCAATCACGCCTTGTATCTGCCGTATTGTTTCTTCCAAGCTTTTTCGTGCGTCAGCATCTAACTTTTCGTTGATGTGAACCATGATATCACTGATGTTCATCATTATTGACTCCTGAGTATAACGGATTAACGATATAAATGGATTGCTTAATTAATAATTGTTTATTGATTTGATCGAGTATTAATTAAATCGTTCCATTTTTAAGGGGTGTATATTTATATTACGTTAACGTTATATTGTCAAGCGAAAAAAACATGATAGAACGCTGATTGTAGTAATTGTCATGATTGACGCTGATTTAAATTGACTGAAGATCGGCAAATTAAATACTTTATGATTGAAATTTTGGTAGTCCCTACAAACCAGTGGTGGTCTTAAAAATCAATGACTTGTGCGATTTGCTTCGATAGATTTTGCCACGGAAAAACACTTCAATACACGGAAATATTCCGTGATTTCCGTGTCATTCCAAAGCTTTTAATCATCCCAATTCTGTAATGAACAATTACCCAATTCGCATTGTTTGAATACCTCCATTGGTTTGTAGGGACTACCCGCTCAATGTGAATTTAATTCGACTTTTTCATATTTTATATTTATCTCACGCTTCACGCAAAGGCGCAAAGTTTTAAGTTTTAAATTTCGTGTTTTTGGCGGCTTTGCCTGAGAATGAAAATGAATTTGATAAAGTAGAAATAACAATTCACTTGTATTGTGTACCTATTTTAGGTTTTGATTAACAATTATTTAATTCAACATTCAATACCATCATTATGTCAAAAAAACAAGCATTAACAACGAGTTGTAAAATTTTCCAGCCGCGCACTGATAAAGCGATGTTAAAATTGCGTCAGATTCGTGAACAGTTGCAAGTGTTGCAGCCGGCTTATTTTTCGGTGACTTTTGGGGCAGGGGGTTCCACCCAAGAAAAAACGTTTGAGACGATTGTTGACATTCAAGAGCAATCCGATTTTGATGCCGCGCCCCATTTGTCTTGTATTGGCAGCACCCGTGAGAATATTCTTAAATTATTGCAAGAGTATCAGGCGCACGGTATTCGACGGATTGTCGCTTTACGGGGCGATCAACCCTCTGGATGGGCCGGGCCTTTAGATAAATTTCGCTATGCCAATGAATTGGTTGAATTTATTCGCGCTGAAACGGGTTCTCATTTTCATATTGAAGTTGCTGCCTATCCAGAATGTCATCCGCAGGCGCAGAGTGCTAAGGCCGATTTGGATTTTTTTAAGCAGAAAGTGCAGGCCGGGGCGAATAGTGCTATCACGCAGTATTTTTATAATGCGGATGCCTATTTTCGCTTTATAGACGGTTGCACACAGCGTGGTATTGATATACCCGTTGTACCTGGCATTATGCCCATTAGTCATTTTGAACAATTGGCGCGCTTTTTAGATACGCAGCGCCGAAAAATGGGTCAGTACCCTTTAATAATTAAAGGGGCCAGGCTCGGATTATTTTACCAACACCAAACGTTATAACGGCAATTCTCTTTGATTGAAGTTCTCTTCAGGTTTGTTATCTTTTTGCTGGTCTACCTCTTTGTTTTGGTGATAAAATTTGAAACGTAATAGTATCTTTCTTTGTATAGAAACGTGAATTGCCCAAGGGTTGATTCTGGGTAAGTGCTTGCCGGATGTCATTGATTGCATCAAAATCAAGTTCGGATTGGAATAAACCTCTGTAGGCTGCTTGCCGAGATTTTGAATCTTTGCCAAGAGACAGATATACAGGGTGTGGCGAAACGTATTGATTCGCTTTTCGGTAGTCCATACAAACCAGTGGAGGTATTGATTTTCGGTGGACAAGCGGACAAAATGAACTGGTAAAAATCCAAGGTTTTGTTGTCTGTTTGCCCACCCTGCTCTTCGTCCCATATTGTATAACTCATTGATTTTTAATACCTCCATTGGTTTGTAGGGACTACCCTTTACTGAATGATTCAAAACAAAAACATCAAAAAACCACCATTTGGCAAAGACGTTTTTGGAAACATCAAATTCGCGATGAACAAGATTATCAGAAAAAAGAAGATTATATTCACTATAATCCAGTTAAACATGCTTGGGTAAAACAAGTTAAAGATTGGCCCTATTCGAATTATGTCAAGAAAGGTTTTTATCCAGTTGATTGGGGTTGTGAAACGCTTTGTTTTCATGAGCTAATAATTTGGTAAATCCTGGGGTGCTGGGATTGTATTGTTGTTAGAAATGTGCCCCAATTTGAGAATCGTGCCGATAGCGATCCCAGCCTACAAGTTACACACGCACGTATTATACCAGATGAATTTTTGCTCATTACGCCTTGCAATACATTTGAACTGTGTTGTTGCCGCTCTAACTTCCAACCGGTTGCAGGTACACACTCTCCAATCTCCTCAAATCGCCTCTAAAAAAAGCGCCGTTTTCCATTTATCCAGTAAATACAACGTTCCCATCAATGGCTACAACGGACACCCCAAGGAAATCCCACCCGTAACGATCCGATAATTCCCCCCAAACCAGACCATTCTTATTAAATATTGCCATCACAGCTTTTGTTCGTGTGAAACCTTCGAGTGTTGGCTGGGTGGTCTTAATATTTTCGCTCTCCTGCACTAGAAGGTTTTTAGCAAGGGCCCAGTCAGTCCTGGAAAGGGCCCTTTAATTAATCGTAAAATGTGGCCCAAACAATGGTATAATACTCAATAATGTTTTGGTTCAAAATTTATATTATTTTCAACAATTTATTGAGTTACTTTGCCCACCAAATTCAGATTATGGCTTATTTAAAAATTAATTCATTACAAATCAATGCTTTTCGTGGCATTAAGCAACTTGATTTAGCTTTTTCAAATCAATCGACCGTATTGGTAGGCATTAACGGCGTAGGGAAAACAGCTATATTAGATTGTTTGGCGATTTTGCTATCTCATCTGATTAACCAGATGAGAGAAATAGAAGGAATCTCTTATAAAAATTTAGATATTTACCAAGGTGTTAGCGAGACATACAATCAAATCACTGTATCAATAGAAGGGCATAAAACCTCATGGATGTGTCTCTCTCGCCAAAAAGGCCAATCTCTTTCATCGTTGATAGAGCCGCGAGAACTGTTGGATTCGATGGTCGAAAATATCTATTCTACTCTGGCTGAAAATCCTTTAGCCAGTATTCCTTTAGTTGTCTATTACCCGGTTAATCGGGCGGTATTCGATGTGGACATTTCCTTGAATATCACCAAAAAACCGGATTTTCACCAATTGACCGCTTTAGACTTGGCATTTTCTAACCAAAATGTTGATTTCCAAGCTTTTTTTGAATGGTTTCGCAATCGCGAAGACATTGAAAATGAACAAATACGCAATGAAATTAGCTATCGTGACAGACAACTTGAGGCGGTGAGACAAGCGATTCAATCATTGATGCCTAGCTATACAGATTTACGTGTGCGTCGTTTACCTTTGCGTATGACTTTAAGCAAACAAGAACAAGAATTAGTTATTAACCAATTATCTGAAGGTGAAAAATGTTTGCTGGCTTTAACCGGTGATTTAGTCAGGCGTTTAGCCATTGCTAATCCAGCATTGTCCAATCCACTCGAAGGTAGCGCAATTGTTTTAATTGATGAAATAGATTTACATTTACACCCACAATGGCAACGTGCTGTGATTCCAAGGCTCGAAAAAACCTTTCCTCATTGCCAATTCATCGTCTCTACGCATTCACCACAAGTAATTAGTGAAATTGGGCCACAAAATCTGATCTATTTTTTGCGTAAAACAGAAGAAGGTTTGGTTGCCGAAGAGGCCAAAAATGCTTATGGTAAAGACACTAATTTTATTTTAGAAGTCTTCATGGAAACGGATGAGCGGCCAGAAAATATTAAAGCGGACATTGAGGCATTATCTGAATTAATAGATGCCAACCAGCTCAATGAAGCCCAAACATTGCTACAGCAATTGAGGCATAAAATTGGTGACGATGAACCGGCATTGGTTGGTGCCGAGGTACTTATTCGGCGAAAACAGGTGATCAAGCGGTGAAATATATTCAAAAAGCACCAGAACCCGAGGAATTTGCCCAATGGAAACAGGCAAAACCAAAGAAATATCAATCCAAGGATTGGAAAAAGCTTAACCCTTTGCCAAAACAGGCATTACATGAAGCACTCTTAAAGGAACAAGGTCATATTTGCTGCTATTGTGAACGAGCTCTGACTAAAAATAATAGCGACATAGAACATTTGGTACCTAAAAAGGGGCCAAATGCCGATCCAAACTTAACCTTTGAATATCAAAATTTATTGTGTTCCTGTGATGGAAATGCTGGACACCCTGAAAATAAAGGGTTAACGCATTGTGGCATTAGGAAGGATGATTGGTTTGATGCGGCCCTAATGGTTTCTCCGTTAGAGAAAGACTGTGCAAACTATTTTCGTTATACCACAGCGGGTAAAATATTACTGACTTCAGTATCTGAAAAATCAATGTCTTGATAATCGGCAAAGCGTACCTCAATGTCATACTGAGGTAAAGTATGCGCGAATAAATTATAAGTCCCGCCGTACAAGGTACTGGATGTGACAATGTTCTGACCAGCCGTTGTAATCGTCATAATGGCGGCGCTAATCGCCGCCATGCCAGAAGCGAAAGCGACTCCAGCGATACCGCCTTCCATGGCAGCCACTCGTTTAACAATACACCGGCCTTTCTTTTGAAGAATTAACGAGTATTCAGTAATCAATGATCAAACGTTATAGCCATTTTCGATTGGGTTAAATACACCTCACTTTTTGACTTTTAAAAAGGAATGGCATTCACACACGAATAAATCCTTTCTGATATACAATCCTTGTAGATGGGAATGGTGGGCAACACGTTACCTATAACGGGGGATTAATTTATTTTTTGGATATTCCTGTTTTAATCATTCTATAATTGATATAGAATACGGAGAATACGGCAAGAATTTTAATGGGGAATAAACAATGTCTTCTGATCAAGTGGAATCATTCCATGACACAATATCCTTATTACCAACTCAAAATGATCTACCTTGTTGCGATGGTTTCCATATCCAAACTGAACGACATAAAAAACAGATGGATTTACTCGTTTATTCGCTAGAACCTTGGTTAGGTGAGCGAGGTTATGTGGGCGGTAATATGTTTGTGTATTTTAGCCTGAAACAACTCAAAAATCAGGAGTTTAGAGGCCCAGATGTTTTTGTGACGATGGGTTTAGGCAATCAAGAACGCAAAAGTTGGGTGGTTTGGGAAGAAGGTAAAAGTCCCGATATCGTGATTGAGTTATTATCTGAAAGCACAGCGCAATCCGATAAAACGACCAAAAAAGAGATTTACCAAAATCAACTGAAAGTCGGGGAGTATTTTTGGTTTGATCCCTTCAATCCAAGCGATTTTCACGGTTTTAAATTAGATACGACTGTTTATACAGAATTGCCGTTTAAAAATGACGGTTTTACCAGTCAAACCTTGGGATTGAAATTGCTACTTTGGCAAGGGGTTTACAAAAACATTGAAGCGACGTGGCTACGTTGGGCCAGCCTAGAGGGGGATTTACTGTTATTGCCAGAGGAAATTGCGACACAACGCGCCGAAATCGAAACACAGCGGGCAGAAATCCAGGCAAAGCGGGCAGAAAATGAGGCCCAACGCGCCAAACTGGAAAAACAGCGAGCAGATCAAGAACGACAACAAAAAGAACAAGCCTTACAACGCGCCGCGCGCCTCGCCCAAATACTCCGAGAACAAGGTATTGATCCAGACATCTAAGTGCGTCTGTAGGGGCGAACCTGCGTGTTCGCCCTCCCCTTTCATCCGTTATAATCAGGAAAAAACCTGCTGAGACGCTGGCTTGATTAAGCCAAGTCTATTAATATCCCTATTTTGTGATTCAATTTGTGCAAGGTGAATTCGCCAAATGAACACCTGGCCTGTTTTGTGTTTTTACCCTGCTCTCAAAGCCTGAACAATATCCGCTAAAATATCATCAATGTGTTCCAAACCAATGGATAAGCGTATCATATCCTCACTCACGCCCGCTTTTGTCAGCTCTTCTGGCGATAATTGACGATGCGTTGTGGTCGCCGGATGACAGGCTAGGCTCCTCGTATCACCAATATTGACTAAGCGTATAATGAGCTGCAAGGCATCAATAAATTTCGCACCCCCTTCCCGTCCGCCCTTGATACCAAAACTCAAAATACCAGAAGCACGTCCCCCCATATATTTATCGACCAATGGTTTACTCGGACTGTCATCAAGGCCAGCATACTGTACCCAGTTGACATTCGCATGATTTTGCAAATACTTAGCCACTGCCAATGTGTTATCACAAACCCTGTCCATACGCACTGGGAGGGTTTCAATACCTTGTAATATCAGGAAGGCATTAAAAGGGGAAAGGGTAGCCCCAGTATTGCGAAGGGGTACCACCCGCGCCCGTGCAATATAAGCCGCTTCGCCAAAAGTTTCAGTATAGACGACACCATGATAAGACTTATCGGGTGTATTCAAGCGACTGAATTTCTCCTTGTGTTCAGTCCAAGGAAATTTGCCCGAATCGACAATAATGCCACCGAGACTGTTGCCATGTCCCCCTAAATATTTAGTGAGCGCATGTACAATGATGTCTGCACCATAATCAATCGGGCGGCAAAGATAAGGCGAGGGCACAGTATTATCAACAATCAGTGGGAGGCCATGAGCGTGGGCGAGCTCTGCCAACGCACCAAAATCGACGACATTGCCCAAGGGATTGCCAATGGATTCGCAGAAAATGGCTTTCGTATTCTCATCAATCAGTTTCGCAAAACTATCACTGTCTTGATAATCGGCAAAGCGTACCTCAATGCCATACTGAGGTAAAGTATGCGCGAATAAATTATAAGTCCCGCCGTACAAGGTACTGGATGTGACAATGTTCTGGCCAGAAGTCGTAATCGTCATAATGGCGGCGCTAATCGCCGCCATGCCAGAAGCAAAAGCCAGTCCTGCGATACCGCCTTCCATGGCAGCCACTCGTTTTTCCAACACATCAGTGGTGGGATTCATCATGCGCGTGTAGATATTACCCGGCACTTTCAGATCAAACAGATCAGCCGCATGTTGAGTATCATCAAATGCATAAGAAGTCGTCTGATAAATGGGCACTGCCACGGCTTTAGTGGTTGGGTCAGGCGAATAACCACTGTGGATTGCAATTGTTTCTAGTTTCAAAATGATTGACTCCTTAGAATGATTAGAATTGATTACAATAAATAATAGCGGCGCATTCCCAAAAAAAAGGTCATTATCAATTTCGGTTGAGTACTTTGGCGGAGTACACTTCAATCGAGTCTTCGCAAAATAAATTTGGAACGAAAACCCTCGCAAAATAAATTTGGAACGAAAGGCCTCGCTCCATGCCTCGCTCCAGGCCTCGCAGATTGATAATGACTCTTTTTTTAGAAATGCGTCCAATAATATAGAGTGTGTTAGATTGGAGTGCAAACTTTAGTTTGCAAACTCAGCAAACTCAGCGTTCTATCACCAACCGCGAACCTTCAGGCGATTTCGACACCTTAACCTGTGCCGGTAGCCGATCCGCTAAAGCTGGAATATGGGTAATAATACCAATCAACCGATCTTGTTGTCGTAGCGATTCTAGCATCAGCGTCACACTGTCTAATGTTGCCGTATCAAGCGTACCAAAACCCTCATCTAAAAATAAACTACCCAATTCTGTACCCTTCGCCAATTTTTCCGACAAGGCTAACGCCATCGCAAGAGAAGCGGCGAAAGTTTCGCCACCGGAAAGAGTACGCACTCGTCGGCTTTCACCGCCATTCCAATGATCGGTTACCCAATAATGCCCCTCTTGAATCTCAAGCGCATAACGCGCATCCGTTAAATCATGCAGTAATACCGTAGCACGCGCCACTAATTCCCTTTCAAACTGTTCCAACAAATAAGATTGAAATTCATCAGACTGTAGTTTTTGCGCCAGAATATGATAAATTTGCGCTTGTTCATCCAGCGTTATCGTCTCTTCGTTTTGAGTTTTAGCTTGTTTTTGCCGCTCTTTCGCTATTTGAAGCCATGACGATAAATCCATTTTCTGTTGATACGCCGCTTGAAGTTGTTTAATCGCTATCGCCTTCGCTTCACGACGTTGCTCAATTTGCGCTTCATTCGTTGTTTGAACACCACAAAAACCCCTTAGACTTGTCATCTCAGTCTCTAACGCGATGTGATGATCGCTATAATCACGTATCTCGCTTTCCCAAGCAGCTTGTTGTTCCGGTAAAGCGTTATAATTCAACATGTTATATTCATTCAAGCCCAAAATATGCAAAGTCGATTGCCAAGTCTCATCGCGTTGTTCTTTTTCATCTAAGGCCGATTCAACCTCTCGCATCGCCTGCTTATTCGCCGTTTCCGCCTCAATCAGATCATCATGGGCCGTTTGATAGGCGCGATTCGCTTGATTGATGCGCCTCGCTAAATCCTCTTCATAGTGTTCAAGCGTTTCAGACAAATGCTCATAAGACAAGCCATCGGTTTCTCGATCCAGTGCCATTTCGGCCTCTTGAAGTTGATGCTGTTGACGTTCCTGCTCTTCTGCACTGTCTTCATATTGATCCCGTGTTTCTTCAAACGCTTCCCTCGCAAACCGCTGAGCCATTTCCGCTTTATCAAGCGCATTATCGGCCTGTTCCTTTTCTTGCAAAGCCTCATAGTAAGAATCAGCTTGCTCTTGTAAGGCCTCATATTCCTGCTCTAAATCCGCCGCTGCCCAGTCATCCGTTGCCAACACCTCACTGATCTGTTGGTGTAAATCAGCCAATTCAGCCTCTTTATCCGGTAAATCTTGCAGATTTTCCAGCGTCGTTTCCGCCTTCGTTTTAGCCGTCAAAGCGATTTGAAGGGCCTCTTCGGCCTCACGGTAACTCGTTTCTAAAGGTTCAATCTCCATAAAAGCCAATTCAGGTAACGAAGGCAATTCATGCGCTTTTGGATATCGGCCCCCACAAACCGGACACTCATCACCCGTATGCAATAAAGCCCTTAAAGCTGCAGCCTGGTTTTGTTGTTGAAGCGTCTCATTAAAAGCCCGTGCCGCTTGCAAATCAGCCAACGCCTTATCCACTGCCAAAACCGCAACGTCGTGATCCGCCAGAGCCCCTTCTAAAGCCTCACTCGCCTCTTGCCACTTTTCACGCGCCGCTTGCACGAACATGCTTTTTTCTTGCCAATGAATCAACAGCGTTGCAATCCGCTTCAACTGTGCTAAGCGCGTTTCATTTGGAGTGGTTTCAACCAAACGCAGATCGGCCGCAATCACCCAATGATAAACCGCTTGGGTTCTCACTGAAGCCACCTTCAACTGCTGCCCCACATAATCCATCAACGTCGCTCTTTTATCTTGCAAAACCGCTAAAGCCTCCTCAAGCTGCTCCTCAGCAAACTCAACCTCTTCCAATGCCGCTTCATCTTGCCGCCTAGCCGCTTGCACCAAGGCCCATTCCCCCGCCAAACGATCCGCTTGTTGCGCTTGCCGCAACTGTTTTTCCAATTGTGCTATCGCCTCCTTTTTCTCATCAAGCAGCGCCAATTGCCCCTGCAATTCGGATAAACGCTTAATCAAATCCAACAACCTTTCCTCATCATCCAATTGTTTTTGAGCCAAAATCGCTTGCTTATCCAAACCAGACAGCTTTTGTCCCAGCTTAACTAATTGGCTTTGTTTTTCAAGCACTTCCTCAGATGTAGGCACCTCAATCGTCTTCAACAAGCGTTCTATCGCCAGACGTTCACTTTTATATTGCTTAGCCCGCTGAAACGCCTCTTGACGCATCCGTTCAAAGATATCCAAACCCGCCAATTGGCGCAACAATTCCCGACGTTTTTTAGGTTCGCGTTTAAGAAACTCATCAAACTGCCCTTGAGGCAGCAAAACAACGCGAATAAACGCATTAAAATCCATCCTAAGAATTTGCTCTATTTTTTCAGTGCGAGCACATCGCACCCACTTCCCCTCATGAAATCGCTCTAATAAAAAAAGCGTCTTAGCTCTTTTACTCCCAGATTCCCAACTCCGAGTGATGCGATAAACTATTTGTCGCACAGCGAACTGAAATACGACTTTTAAAGCCATCGCCCCTTGACTGACTAACTCCGTACCACTGTCTTTACCCAAACGCGCCACCTTGCCATAAAGCGCAAAAGTCATCGCATCCAACAAAGACGATTTACCCGCCCCCGTATCCCCTGTAATCGCAAACAGATCAAGATCAGTAAAATCAAGCGTTTGACGTTTTCTAAAACTGGTAAAGCCTTCTAAAGTCAATTGAATTGGGCGCATATTCTTACTACAATATTTAATCAGTCCATAGGGGGCAATCTCTTGTGGTTGCCCAGAAATTTCAGCATTCTATTATAATCAAAAAGAGATAGAACGCCGATTTGACAGATTATGGCCTGATTTAGCCTTGCGAACCTTCGGTTGCACTGATTTATAGCGTTTCCCGATCTCATGACGTACAGTTATATTAAGAAAATCGAACCGCAAAATAAATTTTGCACTCCAATCAATCCGGCCGCAAAATAAATTTTGCACTCCAATCAATCCGGCCGCAAAATAAATTTTGAACGAAAAGAAGGCCGCAAAATAAATTTTGAACGAAAATGATTTGTACTTCATTCAATCGGGAAACGCTATAATTAATCTGTGTTGTTGAAAATAGAATTTATTTTGCGGTTTTTTGGAGTGCAAAATTTATTTTGCGGTTTTTTGGAGTGCAAAATTTATTTTGCGGTTTTTTGGAGTGCAAAATTTATTTTGCGGTTTTTTGGAGTGCAAAATTTATTTTGCGGTTTTTTGGAGTGCAAGAAATCTTAGGAGAGTGATCAATGCCTATTTTTGAATTTACAGATGAGGCGTATTTACTCGGCCAAGTGCGTCAAGTGGATACCAGAAAAATTACCATACTGGTTAAGAATGATAACGATCTCAGAAAAGCAAGAGTGGCTAAATTAGTGACTATTGCTCTTTATGGTGCAAGTGATTCATGGCTAATTGGGATTATTGACAAAGTCATCAAATCAGTTTCAAGCTCATCTGATGCCAATAAGAAGGAAAGTGCCGATCACGAAGAAAGTGCTGAAGAGCCTGACACTGATTCAGGAGAGCAAATTCTTAATAGTGTTCATTTAACATTAGTGGGAAGCGTCCGGTGGAATGCATACAAGAGCCAATATTTATTTTCCCGCTCCATACAACATGTCCCTGAAATTGATTCCAAGTGCTATGTTTTACGGGATGCCCAATTAGAAGCCTTTATGAAGAGGCTATCGAATCAAGGCGAGCAAGCCTATTCACTGGAATTGGGGCAATACACGATTGATGAATCTGCGACGGCTTATTTAGATGGGAATAAATTCTTTCAGCGTCACGCGGCCATTTTAGGGAGTACGGGTTCAGGTAAATCGTGGGCTGTCGCCTCTATTCTTGAAAGCGCCGCAAAACTGCCGTCTGCCAATTTGGTTGTATTTGATCTACATGGCGAATACAACGCACTAAGCTATGCCAAACATTTGCGTATTCCGGGACCAGACGAACTGGGTACCTCATCTGAGGGCTTATTATACCTACCCTACTGGTTATTGAATGTGGAAGAAATGCAGTCAATGTTCATCGACAGAAGCGAATTTAGTGCTCATAATCAAGTCATGGTTTTTCAAGATGCGGTAATAGCAGAAAAAAAGAGTACACTCAGGAAGGCAGATAAAGATGAGGTGTTGAATGCGTTTACACTAGACAGTCCAGTCCCCTTTTCTCTCAAAAATGTGATTGAATCTGTGCGTCTTCTTAATGAGGAAATGATTTGGGTGCAGTCACTTTACTACGACAAAGATCGTAATATTTCTGGTAAGTTAGAAAATTTGGCCAAATGATTTCTTTGATACTCTTGATGGAGGTGATAATTCCAATACTCATCAAGATC
>Ga0190315_1000880_pt1 | contig 13244 bp, 9 predicted proteins | sample 48701101_MG_FD_161673 | JGI IMG/M metagenome (GOLD analysis project Ga0190315, IMG submission 161673) | Hydrothermal vent sediment bacterial communities from Southern Trench, Guaymas Basin, Mexico - 4870-11-0-1_MG | ecosystem: Environmental > Aquatic > Marine > Hydrothermal vents > Sediment ...
ATAAATAGTTATGTGGATAATGGAGTTTTAAATATAAGATTAAATATTTCTGGGTTAAAAACAATTGTATTAAGACTTAGAGAAAAAGGTGAAGCTAAGGTAGATTTGCAAATAGATTCTATAAAAATATTTAATGAGGATATATATGAAAATGATATTGTAAAAATACAAGTTCTGATAAGGGTAACTGGAATTCAAAAAACCTTAGTAAGAATAATTTTCAAGATAGATGAAAAAATCTTAAAAGAAGAAAGTATAGAGATAAATAATGCTGTTACAAAAAATTTCATATGAAAGGCTGAAAGAGGATATCATAAATTAGAAGTAATGGTAAAATCATCTGAAAATTTAACTGAGGAAAATTTAGATAATAATTTTAAAGAGATAGAAATATATGTGAAGAGTAAATTCAAATATCCATTTATCTATTTTATGGTAGTAGTAATAATAATAGTAATATTTCTATCAGGATATTTTATATATAGGAAATTGAAAGCCCATCAATTTTAAGCGAATAAAAACTGTAGTTAAAAAAAGATATTAAATAGAATTGAAATAAATAGGATGAAACACATCCCTGATAGGTGGTTGTTTGAAGAAGGGATTAAATTTATGGACGGTCATAGGCTTTAGTGGAGAATTAAGGCTTGTTGAAGATGCTATTAGGGTTGGAGCGGAGATAGGTTATGATGGAATAGAGTTCGTATTTGATGACTCTTCGATAGATCCAGCAAAGCTTTCTAAAACAGATAGGAAAAGGTTTCTTGAATTAGCCAACTCTTATAATATTATTTATCCAAGTGTTGCTACAGGTGTATTCTGGAAATATAACTTAGGTTCTCCTGACAAAGAATTAAGGGAAAGAGGTATAGAATATATTAGAAGAGGTATAGAACTAGCATATGATTTAAATGCAAAAGTATTATTAGTTGTTCCAGCTGTAGCTAATCCAGAAATATCTTATAAAAAATTATATGAAAACTCCCAGAAATCTATTTTATCTATAGCTGACTATGCTGCAGAATATGATGTGATTATAGGTATCGAAAATGTTTGGAATAAATTTCTATACTCACCTCTAGAATATAGGAGATTTATTGAAGAAATAAATCATGATTACGTTAAAGCATATTTAGATATCGGTAACATCGTTAATCTAGGATATATTGAAAATTGGCTTGAGATTATTAAGGATATGATTGCAATGATCCATGTAAAGGATTTTGATGTAAAGATTGGTAATATTAATGGATTTAGACATTTATTACAGGGAAGTATTAACTGGAAAAAGGTAATTGGAAAAATTAGGGAAACTGGCTATGATGGATTCTTAAATGTAGAATGTCCACCAGAATTCTATCCAGATTTAAAGACACCAAAGTATCCGGAAGATGGAATAAGGGCTGCAAAAGATAATTATAATGCATTAAAACAAATATTAGGAGAATAATAGCTCTTAGATAACCTCCTCATTTAATGGCAAATTAACTACTTTTTTCTCTCTTACAGATTTTATTGCTGCTAAAGCTATCTCTAAGGATTTTATTGCCTCTAATCCGCTTACTAGAGGCTCTCTATCCTTTATAACACAATCGACAAAATGTTTTAACTCTCTATAATATCCCTCTTCAAAAAATGGTGTTTCTGAAATAATTTTGTTCTCCTTATAGAGTGTTAGGCTTGGCTTAGAGAAATTGTCAAACGATGCCATACCCTTTTCTCCAACAACCTCTATATACATTGAAAATGGAAAGTTTTTAGGCATAATCCAGCTTGCATCAATAAATGCTATGGCATTATTTTTAAACTCTAGGATTATATGCGTATAATCATATGCTGTTGCATCTTTAAATACATTTATACTCCCCCTGGCATATACACTTTTAACTTCACCTATAATCCATCTTAAATAATCGATATCATGTATAGCTAGATCTACCATAACTCCACCACTTTTATCTATATGTTTATGCCATAGTTTATATGACCATGCTGGATATTCTGAATACCTATATGCTCTACTTATAATTGGCTCACCTAACACTCCACTCCTAATTAAATCATGAATTTCAATATATCCTGGCCAAAATCTAACTACATGCGCAACCATAAACTTTAAATCCCTCTTTCTTGCAGCATTATACATCTCATATCCATCACATATTTTTAATGCGATTGGCTTTTCAACAATAACATGTTTATCATATTCTAAAGCTTTCAATACATGTTCTTTATGTTCATATGTAGGTGTACCTATCAAAACTGCGTCTACATCCTTATCCGATAACGCCTTGTCGAGATCTGTAAAATATTTTTTAAACCCATATTGAGAAGCCATTAATTTAGCTCTCCTTTCAGACCTGCTGACTATGCCCACTAATTCTATCTCCTCAATATTTTTGAGCGCAGGGATATGATGTTTAGAAACAACCATACCAGTACCAACAACCAATATACCAAGCTTCTCCATAAAATCCCCAAGTATATAAAACTAAAATATTATTAATTAATATTTAATTAATACATTAAAAAGAAACTATATTTTATTTTTAGTGCTTAGTATTGTTATTGATGTTAGTATAATCATTGTTAATACATATATCGATGTTAACATTGTTAGTAATAATGCTAAGCCAAGTATTTGAGTGAAAATGCATAGTATTAGTATAATTGGAGGGAGATATAGTATTTTTCTATCAAGCTTAAAGCTATATCTACGACAGAATATTAGTAGCATTGGTAGTAGGTAGACAGTTCCAAGCATAATCGATATAATTGTTCCAGCCAAATATACTATAAACTCGCTTCCAAGAAACTGTTGCCAATAATAGGATTTAGTTAATGGATATAATATTATTTTGAATGGAGTTTTAAGCCAACTATTTTTATGAATTATCTGCGTAACATATGGACTCTAGAATTTGTTTGGTAAGTTAAATAGCTTATTGTAGACTTTTAAAAGATAAACTGTTAGACGGTTGAGAAAAAGGTTACTATAAAATTGGTGTTAAAGGAGAACCCACAAAATGTTTTTTAGCCTCAAGTTTCTCCCAACACCTTATCCTTAAGTAATCTTTCTGAGGCTTAATCCCAAAATATATGGCATAATCAACTATTTTAATTGAGATTAACTTTTCTTAAAATTTGGAGCCATAGATTAATATATATATAAACCCTCCTAAATATTTTGGACAGTCTCTATAATATCATTAGTTTATTGCCAAAATATATCCTTTGTTTTACATATTCGTTTAAAATTATAGAAACTTTAAATTCTCTTAAGTTATCAATAAGTAGTTTAATTTATCTAAATTTATGAAACGGATATTCTAAGTTTATAAACTTCTTTATATTCTAAGTTTCTAAATTTATGGTAAAGCTTATATAGATTAAATATCTTATTTTTAAAGTTATAGAGGTGCTTTAGAGTGGATGAGCGCCAATTTTAAATATTTTTCTTTTTAGAAAGAGAATTTATTTAGCTATAATTATTTCTAATAGGCTTTTGGGTGAATATCTTGGTAAATGAGATTACTTTATCAGTAGATGAGAAGAGGATATTAAATTCGTTGATGAAGCTTGGTGGTATAGCTTTTATAGATGATTTAGCAAGGATTAGTGGATTCAGTATATCTAAATTAAATGCTCTCTCAATGTTACTAAAGAGTAAGGGATTAGTTAGAGATGAAAGGGAGACTAGAATATATCTTAGAGCTAGAGAAGAGCTTTTACTATATTATAAGGTTGGATTGCCGGAGAAGAATATTGGAAAAATTCTCTTAGAGAAAGGAGAGACTAGTATTGAGGAGATAGAGAAAATTTTAGCTGAAAAATTTTCTGCTGATAAGGTTAGAATTGGTTTAATGTGGTTAAAGAAAAGGGGGTGGATAAGATTTGAACGAAGAAATAATAGAACATATATTGTGCTGACAGAGACTGGTAGAGAGAAAATATTGTCTGAAACCGATGAAGAGAAATTTTTAAAGATAATTGGATTAAAGAGAATAGTCTTATTTGAAGAAATACCGGTAAATTTAAGGCCGATTGTAAATATATTTTTGAGAAGAAAGTTGATTGAAAAAGTTGAGAGAAGTGTTGTAAAAATTATTGCAACACAATTGGGTATAGATGTTTATAAAAATAAATATCCAGTTGTGGTGGAGATAACTAGATTGACTAGAGACCATATTGTTAAGGGAGATTGGAGAAAATATAGGATAAAGGAATACGATCTAACTGCAAGACCTCCTATAGTGTTTCCAGGTAAAAAACATCCCTATATAATGTTTTTAGAGGAGGTTAGAAGAATTTTAATTGGAATGGGATTTGAAGAAGCTAGGGGGCCATTAGTTGAGGCGGAGTTCTGGAATTTTGATGCATTATTTCAGGCACAAGACCATCCTGCAAGAGAAGTGCATGATTCATATATATTAAAATACCCTGGACAAGCTAATTTAGATAGATATTGTGAATATGTAAATAGGGTTAAGCTTACTCATGAGAATGGGTGGATCACTGGCTCAAGGGGATGGAGATATAAGTGGAGCTTCGATCTAGCTAGGAGACTTGTGCTTAGATCTCAGACTACAGCTGTATCCATGAGAACATTGTATGGGAAAAGAAAACCTCCAGTAAAGATGTTTGTTATAGGGAAAGTTTTTAGGCCAGAGACCCTCGACAGTAGGCATTCGATGGAATTCACACAGGTTGAGGGTATCGTTTTAGGTGAAGGCCTAAACTTAAAACATTTATTAGGATATTTGAGACAATTTGCTTTGGAACTTGGATTTAAGAAAATAAGATTTAAGCCAGGATACTTTCCATTCACTGAACCAAGCGTTGAAGCATTTGCTTATCATCCAAAAGAAGGGTGGATTGAAATATTGGGTTCAGGATTATTTAGACCGGAAGTATTAATACCTTTAGGCATAGATTATCCTAGAGTGCAATGTCTTGCGTGGGGTATAGGTATAGGTAGGCTTGCCATGATTAAACTTGGAATAGATGATATTAGAGAACTTCATTCTCAAGATCTTCGATGGTTGAGAGAAAAGGGATATGGGTGAAAATATGCCAACTATAGATTTATCTATGAATGACTATGAAAATTTGTTGAAGCTTATTGGACGTAAAATAGATATTGAAGACCTAGAGGAAATAATATTTTTACTTAAAGGGGAAATGGAGGTATATGAAGAAAACGGGGAGAAGAAAATTAGTATTGAAATTCCTCCTGATAGGATAGATATGCTTTCAATAGGAGGTTTAGCTAGATCTATTAAGGGGTATCTTAATATAGAGACTGGAAAACCAAAATACAGCACTATATATGGTGATATCGAAGTCAAAGTTAATCAAAATATTATTCCAATAAGACCTTATATTGCCGTAACAATACTCCATAACGTCAAACTTGATGAAGATTTATTAAAACATATTATGACCTTCCAAGAAAAACTTCATGGAACATGGTGTAGAAATAGAAGAAAAGCGTCTATAGGTATCTACGATTTTAATAAGGTTAAGCCCCCACTATACTATGAAGGAGTTGAGCCAAATAAAATTAGGTTTATACCGCTTGATACCAGTATAGAGATGAATGGATATGAAATACTTTCTAAAACACCTCGGGGAAAGGAATATGGACATTTATTAAGAGATAAAAATCTTTATCCGATTTTAAGAGACTCTGAGGGGAAAGTTTTGTCAATGCCTCCAATAATTAATTCTGAAGATACAAGAGTTACTGTAGATACGAGAGATATCGTTATAGATGTAACTGGATTGGATAAGTATATTGTAAACTCTATTCTAAATGTACTGGCGTATAATTTTGCAGAACATGGTTGGATTATTGAAAGGACAAAGATAGTTACTCCAAATGGTGTAGAATATACGCCTCAGAAAAGGGGAGGAAAACTTAGTTTAGATAAAGATTATGTAAATAGGATAACGGGATTAAATTTAAGCGAGAACAAAATAGCCCATCTACTTAGAAAAATGAGATATGAGGTTAAGATAAATGGAGATAAAATAGATGTAGAGATACCGCCATATAGGCTTGACATACTTCATCCAGTAGATTTAATCGAGGATGTGGCAATAGCCTATGGTTTTAATAAAATTGTTCCAGAGCTGCCGAACATATCTACAATTGGACATGAACTAGATATATATAAAGTTGTTAGAAAGATTAGAGATATAATGGTTGGACTTGGATTTCAAGAAGTATTGAATTATATAATGTCTAATAAAGATCTTTTGTTTATAAAAATGAATAAAAATATTGAGGAAGTTGCTGAGGTAATGAACCCGAAAAGTGCGCAATATACTGTGCTTAGAAATAGCATTATCCCTGGACTACTAAACTTTTTTAGCAAAAATAAACATGTGGAATATCCACAGAAGATTTTTGAGATAGGAGAGGTAGTGTATATAGATAGTAAAGCCGAAACTAAGACAGTAAATCATATTTTACTAGGATTTGCAATAACAAATTTCTCCCTAAGCCTTGAGGAAGGCTTATCTGTAGTTTATGCCCTATTTAAAAATCTTGGGATAGAAGAATTTAAGTTAATCTCATTAAAAAATGACCCGAGCTTTATTAAAGGTAGAGTTGGAAAAATAGTTATAAATGGAAAAGAAATGGGAATTATAGGTGAAGTAAATCCCGTAGTGCTTAAAAACTTTGAATTAGAAAATCCAACAATAGTCTGTGAAATAGATATAGAAAAAATAGTAAAATTATTTAGATCTTTTTCTCTTTAACATTAATACTATTATGATTACTATAACGATTACTATTACAACTATTCCTATAGTTGTTATATCAAATCCCTGTACCTTTTCAACTTTAAGAGATTTTGTCTCGCTTAATGGGTTAAAGTTTATGCCTGAGACTTCTATTGCTACTGTAGCAGTACCACTAGAAACCCCCTTAATCCTAACAGAAATACTCTTAGACTCACCAGGAGAAATAATATTTATACTGCTTTTGCTACCGCTAATTATAGATAATTCGCTACTCGTAGATACCGTGACCGTTATGTTTTCAGCTACCCCATTACCAGTATTCTTCAAAACAATTTGTATAGTAGCTTCTTCATCCACATTAATCTTTTCTGGTAGTGATATTGTTAAATCAATTTTTGCAGGAGGTTTAGTAATAACAATGCTTTTCGTTTCTCGTATCGATTTAAAACCTATGCCTGAGACTTCTATTGCTACTGTAGCAGTACCACTAGAAACCCCCTTAATCCTAACAGAAATACTCTTAGACTCACCAGGAGAAATAGTATCAAAAGACATTACACCTCCATCAACTATAGATAATTGATCTGTTGCAGATACATTCAAGATCACGTTTTTAGCTGCCGCATTACCAGTATTCTTCAAAACAATTTGAATAACTGATTCACTGCCAAGTGTAATGTTTGAAGGCATATTTATTGTAAGGGAAATCTTAGGCAACATTTTTCTAAACGTAGCCCTCTTTTCCACACTATTTCCAGCAAAATCTTTTACAGATACCTTTATATCAAGCCTTTTACCAGTATTATAATCATCCTTTGAAAACGGAATCCATGCAATATATGTTGCAACCCCGTTTTTAAAATCGACTAAATCTAGTAGGTCAGGCGATTTCCATGTAGTTCCACCATCTAGAGAATACTTTACAGAAACCTCATCTACACCCCATCCACTATCCTTGGCATTAATAGTTACTAGAGTCCATTCTTTTTCAAATTTTAGAGATTTATCTATATTTACTTCTGGTTTTGTAGCATCATCTACAGAATATATAGTATATTTTATAGTGGATCCTGCAGGTAATGAAACATTTTCTAATACAATATAATATGCATCACTACCTTTATAGACTGTATAGCTTGGCTCACTTGGAGTCCACTTATATTGGTCTATCGGCTTATCCAATGGTAGTTTAAATATAATTCTAATATCATGGAATGTCTCTTTTAACTCATTTTTCGCTTTAAATGAAACAGCATAATGTTTTCCATCATTTAATGGAGCATAGTAATATTCAATGAAACCTATTTTATATGGATATACACCTTCACCAGAATCTATTGGAATAGAATTAGGATATGTAAACGGACCAGTACCCTTATAATATATTGTGTTTTCATCAATCGTCCCATTACTGTAGATTACAAGATATTTGAATCCTCTGATGTCCTTAGAAGCTACATCATATGCTACTGCCGCTGGAGTGATAAAGTAATGCTTATTACCCTTCCAGTCTTTAACAATCATATTCAGATCTGTATGAATGTGCTCCGCGAGAATAAGCCTAACATCATATTTAATAATAATGTTAAAAAGATATTTTGCCTCGTCGGGATGCTCCGACCAGGAATAATATATATAGCCCTGATTAAATAGCTTATTTATATCGTCTGCACTCTTTAACTCTAATATAGATTTTATAGTCCCCTTAACCTTTGTCGAAAAAAGTGGGTGATGAAATGCTATTATCTTAAATTTTTGATGACTATTTTTAAGAATATTTCCAGCCCATTTTAGATAATTCATTCTGACCCATCCATCGGCATCTGTTGGTAGAACAATTAATAGAAAATCACCTATACTGACTGTATAGTTTTGTGGACCTATAATCCTCTCATATATACTCGCATCCCCAATAGAACCATATTCATGGTTTCCTATGACTATATAACATGGAGATCTAAGTAGTAGAAATGATCCTAGAAAATATTTCCAAGCCGAAGACTGTTCGGGTCTTTCCACTAAATCTCCCAAGAAAATCGCTAAGTCGGGATTTATTAGATCAATTTCCTTAATTGCCTCATAAAATAATTCTTTTCCTCCAGGAGTTTTAGTATCACCGAACACCAGAAACCTTAGTTTTGTAGGCCACTTCTTTAAAATCCACACAGATTTGGGTTCAACTATATTTATATTTTGGCCATCTTCCTTAAAACCAATTGATAGATTATATAATCCTTTAGGAATATTATTGGAAACCTTGAAGACAATCTTCCATAATCCCTTATTTTCAATAAACTCTGTAGAAACTAGTTCTAGATTATATTCTCCTAAGAATACATGCATTAGCTTTGCTGACCAACTATCTGCATCCTTCGAAGCTTTTATATGAACCTCTAAATTACCGCCAACCAATACTGGTTCTGGTATAGCTGGTAGCGGATATTTTATTTTTTCAGCAAACTTTATTATAGGAACTGTGGGAGCTGATATAGTTGGTCCGATCCACAGTAATAATACTAATATTATAGTGATAATATTTATTTTCAATAAAGTTTTACGTTTATTCAAAAATTATCACCAATATTCTACAAGCATTTTAGATTAATATAGTTATTTTTCACAAATATATAAAAATATATCAGAAAACTTCTCCCTCTTTACTTGGAAGAATTATAATATCATTTATTGAAGCATGTACGGAGATTGGCATACCTATAGATACCTTTACCCAGGGATCTAAATTCACTAGTATAGAATGTGAATTTAATCTTATTCTAGCTTGAATATAGGGGCCTACAAATGACACCCACTCAACATTACCAGTAAATGTATTCATCTCCTCTCCATTCTTTCTAGTTACCTTAAATATTTCTGGTCTAAGTATAGCGACTGCTTCATCACCCTTTGTAAGTCTATATCTATTATTTGTCAAAACTCCTGTAACTTTACCCCATGAAAATTTCAGTATCACCCTATTTCCATCCACATTATCAACTATCCCATTTATTAATGAATACCTTCCAAGAAAAGTGGCTACAAAAAGATTCTCTGGTCGTTTATAGACATCCTCCGGCGTACCTGTCTGCATTATTTTACCATATCTCATAACTGCAATTCTATCAGATATCACCATTGCCTCCTCTTGATCATGAGTCACATATATTGTCGTTATCCCAAGCTTTCTCTGAAGTTGCTTAATTTCCTCTCTCATCTCAATTCTTAGCTTAGCATCAAGATTGCTTAATGGTTCATCAAGCAATAATACTTTAGGCCTTATAACTAGGGCTCTTGCAAGGGCCACTCTCTGTTGCTGACCACCAGACAATTGGGTTGGAAACCGATTCTCTAATCCTTTAAGCTTTACTAAATCTAATACCTCCATAACCCTTTTACGTATTTCGTCTTTGGACAGTTTTCTAATCTTTAATCCATATGCAATATTTTCGTATACTGTCATATGAGGCCATAATGCATAATTTTGAAAAACCATTCCAGTCTCCCTTTTATATGGAGGCAATTCAGTAATATCTACTTCATCAAAATACACCTTTCCTTCATCTGGATGCTCTAATCCAGCTATAATTCTTAGCAAAGTTGTTTTACCACATCCACTGGGACCTAAAAATGTAAAGAATTCTCCGTCCTTTATTGTAAGTGTTATATGATCTGCAGCTACAACCTTTTTCTCAAATATTTTAGTCACATTTTCAAGTCTTACAACGACCATTCTATACACCTAGAAACGCTATCTTTTGCTTAAATATATAATTTGAAATAGATATAGAAATAACTTGTGCTATCATAAGTAGTATTCCTAATGCAGCAGCTACACTTACAGTGCCTACAGCTCCACTAGCATAGATCACTCTACTCATATAATATGTTATTGGACCCTGACTGGGATTTAGATTGCTTAGAGTTATACTTGTACTTACCTCATTCATGGAGTATACTAGTGATAAGAGGCTTCCACTTAAAACATTGGTGATAATCAGTGGTATAGCTATCGTGAAAAATGTTCTAACCCTACTTGCACCGAGATTTAATGCCGCCTCTTCTAAACTAACATGAACTTGCTGGAATCCAGCGAAAATAGATCTAGCAGAAAATGGAAGTCTACGAACACTGTATGAAAATATAAGTAATAATCCTGGGTTTATAAATGGGTCTAGTGGTGTTAAAGAAAAAGTTGTAGCAAAGAATAAAAGATACCCTACAGCAACTATTATTCCAGGTATAGCTACAGGCATCGTCACTAGTACGTCTAACGCATCTCTACCTGGAATTTTTCTTCTACTAATAACATATGCCGCACTGGTTCCGACTAAAACCATAAAGAAGGTTGCAATAGAAGAATAAAATAGACTATTTGTAATTGATTGAATTACATCCCTTTTCATAGCAAGTTGACTTAGAAATTCTAGCGTAAATCTCGTCGGTAGACTACCACTTATAGCCCAATTAGTTAATGCTAGGATAACTACACCTATTTGCGGAAAAGAAGCAGATATAGATACCATCAAGAGAAAAATCGTTGCAGCTATACTTCCCTTTAATCCAAGCCTTCTTACCCTGGGACTCCATCTGCCACCCTTACTAAGCATTGCATAACTCCTCATACTAACATACTTTTTTATCATTAGAAAAATTATTATGGCTATAGTTAACATCAGCACAGCTATGGCATAAATTGAGGGATGAACCTGCTCTATAGTACCTATACCTCTTCTGAATTCATCATATACATAGAAACTCATGATCTTTTGATGTAATCCTTCTCCGAAAGCCCCGCTTAAACCTATAGGTGCTCCTAAATCCTCCATGCTGAATATAAATACTAATGCCGCTCCAGCGGAAATTCCTGGCAGCGCTAAGGGAAATGTAACTGTTCTAAATAATTTAAATCCACTTGCACCCAAATTTTCAGCTTGCTCCTCAAGAGAAGGATCGATATTTATGAAAGAGGATAGACTATTTAAATAAACTATGGGGAAAAAGCTTAATGTTTGAATTAATATTACTGCAGGTATTCCCGTAATCAATATTCTAAATGGAATTACTTTTAAGAAATCGTGAAGAATATAATTTAATAATCCACCAGTACCCAATACCTTTCCAATAATATACGCATTTACAAAGGGTGTAGCTAGGATAGGTATTAACAGCATTACTCGGAAAATATTTTTCCCCGGAAAATTATATCTAGCCATAATAAATGCAGAGATAACTCCAAGTATTAGTGAAAAAAGTGAGACCATGGCTGAAATAAATATAGTATTTAATATTAATCCGAAATCAGGTCCAATTCTACCTATTATAAGTATATCTCCAAATGCTGTGGATCTATATTCATACCATGTCAATTCGGGAGGAAACTTTATGAAATCTGGATCCTGAATTAATGACTGGAAATAATATAGAGATGGATTTCCATTATAGTTGAATGCACGTATAATCATGAAAATTACAGGAGCTAGTAGGAAAAAAGTTAGCATAAATACTACTATTGTTACTTGAATTATTGTTAATGGATCTAGTTCTCTTTTTAATGTAGCTATATTCATGATCCACCCAACAGAGCTTTCAATTCATCGGCAACCTTCTTATATCTGGCAGACGCAACTCTTTGCCAAATATTTACCAATTGCTTCCTATAGTTTACGTCTGTAAATAGTTTATCATTTATGCTTTGTGCATAACTTTGACTGAACATAGTGTTTTTACCTGTACTTGGATCAGTGAAATTAAATAATAAAGGATTTGCAAGCTCATTAATAAGCCTATTGAAATCTTGCTGAGATATCTTTCCCTGTAGTCTAGCTTTCGCTAGCATCTCCCACGTACTTTGAAGATCTGTATGAGCTTTAGTTATGGTAGCATAGAAAAACCATTGCATTGCTCTTTCATACGAAAGGGCTAGATCGTCACTAAAGTTTATAACGAGCGCTTGTAGAGTTCTATTATATGCTGCTTCAAGATCTGTACGCTCCTTTCCTTCCGGTGTATCAAATACTCCTGGATTTACAGGCATTCTATTTACTCTCTTGTCTAACCATATTTTCTGTCCTTCAACACTAATTACCCATGCTATGAAAGCTTGTGCAGCTTTAGCATGTTTAGACGTTGATAGTAGAGCAATGGGATCTCCATTGACGATTGAACCATCTGTAGGTATAATGTATTCACATAGTTCTGGGTTTTGTAATTGAGCTGTATATCCATAGAAATCTATTGTTATGCCTACGGCTACATCCCCTCTTATTGCTGCATCCCTAACAAGTCCGGATTGATCATATATTTTTGCGTTAGCGCCAATTAATGTAATTATTATCCATCCCTTCTCCCAACCATAGTCTTGGAGAATTATTTCATACATCCTTGTATTACTCGTACTCTTTGTCGGATCAGCAACGCCGACGCTTGGAATAGGCAAAGTTGCTGCATAAGTCTCATTAGCAAGATCGATCCATTTGGTAGGTTTAGGTAGATTT
>Ga0190315_1000884_pt1 | contig 13213 bp, 9 predicted proteins | sample 48701101_MG_FD_161673 | JGI IMG/M metagenome (GOLD analysis project Ga0190315, IMG submission 161673) | Hydrothermal vent sediment bacterial communities from Southern Trench, Guaymas Basin, Mexico - 4870-11-0-1_MG | ecosystem: Environmental > Aquatic > Marine > Hydrothermal vents > Sediment ...
CTCCGTGGTGCTTTCTCCATAGTGTTGTCGGAGGATTACCAAATCTATGATATTAACAACGAAATCGGCATTGATATCATAGCGGGGGGAGATTTTTATCTCGGCGTTTATGAAGTTGATGGGAATGCTGTTTCCTGCTGGATCTTCGGCGATGGTGGCGGATGTACTGAATCCTAATAGGAATGTCCCGCTGTTGGTGCTGTTGGCTATCCAAGTATTGATAAGGGTTGTGTTGTTTGAAGCACTGAGAAGCCATGTGCTTCTGTAGATTCCCTCTTCATCTGGCTGTAACAAAAGCAAACCATTAGAAGTGCCGTGGAAGCAAGTACAGGCTATTGCCCCCTTTGTTACATCAGGTTCAACTGTTGTTGTAACATTAAACTGTTCGCCTGGAGCAGCAAGAACTGGTAATGTTGTTACAGTTACTGCCGCTGTTTCATTGGGAACAACGAATTTTGTTCCTATCCAGATAATCCATTTAACAGTGTCAGTGGAACCGTTTATGTCCGTCACAACAGCCGTAACATTATGAAATTCTCCTTTTTCTGGAAAGGTATAATTCCAATAATGCTTTGTTAGATATGAATTGTTCTCATATACTAACTCAGAATCCAAGTACCACTTTACCATTGCCACTCTATCAATTGTGACAAAAAGCGAAGACTCCACCTCCGTCGGACAGCTCGCCCTCTCAACCTCTCCCGCTCCGCAGAGAGATGGCAGTAAGCATAGTATTACCAGCAGGCAAATACTTACCATTACGATAGTTCTTCGGTTCAATTCTATTACCTCCTTGTTTGTTTTTATTCAGTTATAGAGAGCTTTGCCCTCCTTGTTTTGAATGATAATGGAACAGAATGTTTGTGTCAACCCTGTTTCAAAATTTGAAATCTATAATTTTGAAACTCACATCTTTAAGGAATTTATGCTTTTAGGCTGTTGAAAATAAGCAGAATTGAACCTTGCATACGGTTTATGAAACCTTAAAGAGCTTGTCCTGAATTTAGTTCAGGAGTGAACTCTGAGAAAATTTTCTCCTCAAAAAAATAAGAGCAATACGATGATTGCTCTTGTTTTATTTATTGAGACGATTTCAAACCGTCTCAATTTGCTCTCCGTAGTGTTGTTTCAGGGTTACGAGGTCCATGATATTAACAATGCCGTCCTTGTTCATATCATACCTCGGATATGGCTCCGTGGTGCTTTCTCCATAGTGTTGTCGGAGGATTACCAAATCTATGATATTAACAACGAAATCGGCATTGATATCATAGCGGGGGGAGATTTTTATCTCGGCGCTCACTCTGTTTAACAGAACAGGGTTTCTTCCCTTGTCTTCTGCAATAGCACTATTGTCTACTCCTATCAAGAAGGTGCCGTTTTTATCGGCAGCGGTAAAAGTATAAACAACAGTGGTATTATTTCCAAAAGCAAGGTTACCTTTATATCCTTCCGGCATAGGCCTTATTAATTGCAGCGCTGAAGGGGTTACTTCATGAAGAATAAATGTTCCTTGCATAACGGCTGGAAAAATTTCCATAGTCACATTAAATGTTTCTCCAGGAGCGGTAACTACCGATAGAGTAGTTACGTTCACCACTTCTGTTCCGTTTGGCACCACGAATTTTGTGCCTATATACATAATCCATTCCATAACGGATGTACATTCATTTTCAGCAGTCACCACGCATGTTACATTGTGATAACCTACTTCTTCTATAGTCCAGTAGCGGCTCCAGGTGGGTTCAGTGGTATATATATCACTTTCATATACCAACTGTGTGTCAAGGAACCATTTTTCTCTGACTGGCATATCGCTTTGGAAAGAATAGGTATAATTCTCCAAAGCAGCGCAGTTCCATCTTATTACCTCTCCCGCTCCACGAAGAGACGATAAGGACAGTATTACCAGCAGGCAAATGCCCGCTCTTATCGCAGTTTTCTTTCGGTTCAATTCTATTACCTCCTTTGTTTTTATTCAATTGTGAAGAGCTTTACTCTCCCTATCCTGAATAATAGTAGTGAAGAATGTTTGTGTCAACCCCATTCCAAGTATTTGTATAATAGCCAGCGCTAATTGCAATTATAAATATTATTGGGACTTACGCGTTTGCAAAATTTTTGAATTATTTTTTAAAAATTTGCCCGCTTTCAACACCCCACCTAACACCCCCTAAAAGGGGAGGAACTTGTCCTCCCCCTTCGCAAAGGGGGAGTTAGAGGGGATATCAAGCAAATGCGTAAGTCCTAAAAAAATAATTTCCAATTTCCAATTTCTCTCCCCTTGACATCTTTTTTAAACCTGCTATCTTTGAAACTGAAGCAGGGCATGCAGATGTAAACCTCGCAACTCCCCACAAACCCGCAACCAAAACCAACAAACCCAAAGTGTTTTGCTGGCATGAGGTCATAAACCGATGTTTGGTTAGCCCTGCTTCACTTTCTCTAAATTTAAACATTTTTTAAATAAGGGTGAACAAAAATTTAAGCGGAGGTTTAAGAAATTTGAAAAGCAGAGTCGGAGGCTGCTTTTTTTGTTGCCTGTAAAAATCTTGGAATGACACACGCAGCGGAGCGGAGTGTGTTATGCGTGACAGATAAATAACAAATTCCACTATCGCTGCGTTTGTTACTCCAATTTTATATTTAACAATTAAAATCAAACTATGGAAAAAATTAAAAAAATGGTAAGCGGCGCTGTTTTGACGGCGATGCTGATCGCGCCGGTAATTACGGCGGTGGCGATTCCGCAAGAGGCGGAAGCCCAAGAACCGGTACTAATTTATGTCGTGCCTAAAAAAGATGGAGAAATTATTGATAAAGTTGCGCCGGGAGAATCGTTTACGGTTGATATTGTGATTGATCCGAATGGGAATGAGATTGCGGGAATTCAAACAAATTTTGAATTTAAGGAAGAATTGTTATTAGTAGAGGTGGAATATAATGATCTAATGATGAAGTATAAAATATATCCAGGTGAATTAGTGGATGATGGTTGGTTTCTTCTTTTTCCTCCTACTGTAAATAATGATCAGGGAATAATAGAGAATATTAGTGGATTACCAAAATTACCAAAAATGATTTTTCCTACTAATGAAGAATTTTCTTTGGTTACTATTCATTTTCTTGCAGGATCAATATCGGGAACCTCAAATCTTGAAATACCAACTGATTCTCTTATGATTAGTGACAATACTCCATCGTGGCCAGGTGGAGACGGACCCTTGCCTTTACCTTACACTGTTACCAACAGCTCAATCACCATAGCAGCCCCCGATGAAACTTCTCCCACTATTACCGGCGTTACCTCCACCACTTCCAACAGCGCTTATAAAGCGGGCGATACTGTTGACATTGATGTTGTCTTTGACGAGCCGGTGAATGTTAGCGGCACGCCACAGTTAGAATTGGAAACTGGGGATATTGATTATACCGATGGCTCGGGAACTGATACTTTGACTTTTACTTACACCGTCCAAGAAGGCGATAATAGCCCGGATTTGGATTACACAAGCAATAGCGCGCTGGCGCTAAACGGCGGGACGATTAAAGACGCCGCCGGCAATGACGCGGATTTGACTTTGCCTAATCCGGGGGAAGCCGGCTCGTTGGGAGCAAATAAGGATATTGTGATTGATACCACTCTTCCAGCAATAGAAAATTACACGCTAAACGGAGAAAAGGAAAGTGTTGTTTTTAATCCGGATTTAGGGGAAGTTGAAATAGAAATAAACGCGAGCGAGGAAGTTGATTGGACCTTTATTAAGATAGAGGATGTGGATGACAGCGGAATATATAAAATTTGGCAACCCGGCGCTGATTGTGATGGAAGTTCGCAATGCGTGAAAATTTGGGATGGATCATTGTCAGGAGGAACGCTTGTTGACGGTGAATATAAAATAAAAGTGAAAATGGTAGATATGGCAGAAAATGTTTTTGATGATTATCTTACTCCATATACAATCACAGTTAATACAGTTCCTCCAAATTCTCCGCCAGTTATGGATTCAGCGGCCATAACTCCCGACCCCGCTTACACAAATACGGATTTAACGGCAAATCCGATTGCCACCGACGAGGACAGCGATCCAATCACTTATTTTTACCAGTGGATAAAAAACGCCATTACTATAATAGGAGAAACGGGCCAAATATTGTTGAGTTCTAATTTTATCAAAGGCGATCAAATTAAAGTGGAAGTTATTCCTTATGACGGGAAAGATTACGGCGAGCCAATGGAGTCCGAGCCGATTATAATTTCTAACTCTGTTCCAACACAACCGACTGTTTCCATTTCTCCAAACCCGGCTTACACAGATGATAATTTAATCTGTGACGCCTCCGGTTCAACCGACACCGACGGAGACGAGATAGCATACTTGTATCAATGGTATAAAGATGATATTCTTCAAGAGGATCAGACTTTGAGTATAGTAGATTCATCTTTTACTGGTATAGGAGAGGTTTGGAAATGCAGAGTTGCGGCAAGCGATAATGATGATGAGAGCGACACTAGCGAAGATTTTGTTGTGATTTCAGAAACCTCGGATACTGTTGACGGTTTTGAAACCCAAATTGCCATCACTGAGATGCTCTACGGCGGAGCAAACATTTTAGATCAGGTCACTCAGGACATCGGCGACAATCAGGCGCCACTCCTCCTTTCCGAACTCAAAGAATCCACCGTGGATCTGGAGGATTATACACCAAACGGCAAACTGGAATCGGGACAAAAGAAGAAACTAAAGATGAAATTCAAATTCTTGGAAACGGCAGGGAATGAATATCAGGATAAAAGCATAAATGTGAAGTTTAAATTTTTAGCGACGCAGGAGGAGCGTTAAAAAGCATTCGGAGTGTAGAGTATAAATCACGGAGTGTAGAGCGCAGCCGCAGCGGAGCTCTACCTGAAGAATCACAGAATTGAAATTTATCCGTATTTGGTTAAACTCCGTTCCATTCCGCTATCGCTTCACTCCACTACGCTCGACACTCCACGACTTTACTCTACTACGCTTGGTCGGACTCCGCTGTGGCTGCGTTTGTCGGTCCGAGATATAAATCATTTTTTAATAAACGATATGAACACAAAAATTCTAAAAAGCTTATTGGTAATAATCGCGATAAGCGCGACGGTTATTTCTGTCGGATTTACAATTTCCTATTTTAGCGATACGGAAAAGTCAGAGGGAAATGTTTTTTCTGTCGGGACGCTGGACTTTAATCTGAACAAACCGGAGGAAGAAAGCGCGGATACCACTTGGACGGCTGAAAACTGGCTGCCGGGAGACGAAGTGGAAGGAGAACTGGAATTTGAAAATGTCGGCAGTATAGATATTGAAAGTATGTTGATAGAAGTGGAGATTGAAGAAAAATAAAATAAAAAATGAAAAATTCACTCAAACCGATAAATATTATCTTACTTTTTTTATTTTTCCCACTTTTAAGTGGCGCGAACCAAGCGCAAGCGGGGGATGTTTTGATAACGGTAGAGCCGTCTATATCGGAAGTCGTGCCGGGAGAATCGTTTACGGTAGATATAAAAGTTAACCCCAACGGAGTAGTAACTGCCCCAAACGGAATCGCTGGTGTCCAGACCGCTTTTGAGTTTGATAAGGATTTGGTGGAAGTAAGTGATGTAACAACCGATAGTGGCATAGTAAGTTTTTTCGGCAGCGGGATTATTGATGAAGGAGGAAGTTCTAAGCACACTTATAAAAATGGAGAGATTGATCAAGATGTAATTGATTACATCAACGAACAAGGAAAAATTAATTTCATCTATGGAACACCAGTTGATTATCCTACTTTATCAGAATTCACTTTCGCCACTATAAATCTAACAGCCAGCGATTCTCTTGCCGGCGAAGCGTATTTGAGATTGCCTTATCTTGCCGATCGCACCGACCCGCTTAATCCCCTTATTATTTGCGATAACACCCTATATGTTGAGGGGGTGTCCGAGCCTCAACCTTTGCCGTACGACACTTCAAATCTTAGCAGTTCAATTGTCATCACCGACAATATTCCTCCGGCGGACATTGCCGACCTTTCCGCCGGCAGTCCGACTACCAGTTCCATTACTCTTACTTGGACCGCGCCGGGAAATGACGGAAGCGTTGGCACGGCGAGTTCTTATGACATTAGATACTCAACTTCTACAATTGACAACACTAATTGGGCGTCAGCCAGTCTAGCGACAGGAGAACCGAATCCTCAGATAGCGGGGACTGCCGAAACATTTACCGTAACAGGGTTAAGCTCTTCCACTACTTACTATTTTGCCATTAAAACTTCCGATGAAATATCAAATACTTCCGGGTTTTCTAATATTGCCAGCGATACTACCTCTTCGGCTGGCGGCGGTGGCGGCGGAGGGGGAGGCGGAGGAGGCGGAAGCCCTCCGCTAGACACCACTCCGCCGGGCAAAATAACTGATTTTACCGCTTCGGCGGGCGATCAAGAAATCATTCTCACTTGGAAAAATCCTTCAGACAGTGATTTTAAAGGAACCAAAATTTTAAGAAAAGAAGACGACTACCCTGCCAATACCGGAGACGGGAAAATAGTTTATGACGGCAAGGAAGAAACTTATACTGACACGGGATTAATTAATGACACTACTTATTATTACGCCGCTTTTGCTTATGACAAAAGACCGAATTATTCCAAATCCGTTACTGTAAACGCCACTCCCAAAGAAGGAGAAATTCCCGAACCGCCCGAACCATCTTCTAATTATCCCGACGATACTCTCCTTAAATCCCCCGATGATGATAAAATTTATGTTATTAAGGACGGTGAGAAAAAATGGATTGAAACAGCGGAAGAGTTTGTTGCCAGCGGTTACAGATGGGAAGATATTAAAACAATTCCCGCGGATGAATTGGCGGCCATTCCCGATTACACGGATGGAGGCGGCGCTCCAGCTTACCCCGACAACACTCTTCTTAAGGCTCCCGAAGATCCTAAAATTTATGTCATCAAGGAAAGCAAAAAGAAATGGATTGAAACAGCCGAAGAATTTGCCGCCGGCGGTTACAGATGGGAAGACATTAAAACAATTCCCGCTGACGAATTAGCCGGTATTCCTAACTATGGCGGTAGCGGCAGTGATGATGATACTCCCGTTGATTACCCTGACGGCACCCTCCTCAAAATCCCCGAAAGTTTCAAGATCTATGTGATGATAGAACAAAAAAAGAAATGGATTCCCACTCCCGAAGTTTTTGAAACACTGGGCTATCAATGGGGAAATATTACCGTTATAGATAAAACCGAATTAAACAGCATTCCCGATTATGAAGACAATCTGATCAGAGCGATTGGCAACTATAAAATTTATTTAGTGGTAGACGGTATTAGCAGGCATATTCCAAATCCGGAAATATTTCTAAATTACGGTTTTGCCTGGGAAGATGTCGTGGATGTTCCACAATCAATCATAGATAAATATCAAAGAGCCTATTTAATTAGAGAATCAAGACAGGGAACTATATACTATTTAAGAGAAGATGGTGTTAAAAAGTGGATTAGAAGTCCCGAGATTTTTGCCTCTTACAATAACAAATGGGAAAATGTTCAAGTTATTTCCAAGCTGGAAATGGACTCTTATCCCGAATCAAACCTGATTCAACTATCGGGAGATAATAAAATCTATCTCCTTGAAGGAAACACGAAAAGATGGATTCCGAACGCGCAAATATTCAACGCGCATCATCTTAACTGGAACTTGGTAATGACGGTCAATCAAGTGGAGTTTAATTATTTTGCGAAAGGGAAGGATGTGAGGTGAGATCTTATGTTCTAAGACATTGCCTTCTAAATAACAATCAGCTGTTTACTTAAACTTGAGTAAAAAGGTGATTGTTAGCAATAGGAGGTAATGAAAATGAAAGATGTTCCAGAAGATCAGTTAACGGCTCTTTATGAAGAGCAAGAAGAAAGAGTAAGACAGCATCAAGAGGGATTAAAAGAAGGATCAACCAGAATTGAAATAGCCGTGAAGAAAGAGCTGCTGTTCCAATCAGGAAAGATAAGGAGAGGAGAAATAGGAAGCGCTGATTCGGACAATGGCGATTCAGTAAGTCCAACTCCGGACTTGCGCCCAGCGGCGGAATCTGAATGGCAACCGCAACAAAAAAGCGATTTTGCCGTTGTCAATATTACTGATTCTGACATAACCGCTCTTATCAAAAGAGCAAGGTTGAATACCTTGAATCACAAGTTTGATGATGAAGAAATCGCATTTGTTAAAAAGGTGTTGTTAAAAATTGAGAATACCTCTAATCTCCAGATTGATAATACCGAGAAAGTATCTGAAATTATTGCGGTTCTTAACATCTATCTGGGATTGTCTGCCATAGATCAGGTTTGCGCGTCTGTTGATAGAGGATCCTTCAAAGCGGATATTAAGAGATTTGATTTCTTACTCTTTGGTTGTTCCTGCTTGTCAAAAGCCGAGATAGAAATCTCTAAGGTTTTTAATAAGCAGAACTATCCTCGACTCTTTTCTAAAAAGAATCCTTATAGAAACAGAGGTAGGGTGGACTCCTTATCTATAAAGGAAGATTTGGAGAATATTAGAAAAGGATTGCAAACCGCTTTCGCTAAATTTCTTCTTGTTTATGGTGAGTTGATCTCCAGCAAATTGATTGTAAATGGGAGAGAAAACCTGATTTACATTGGATTAGAAGGAGAAACTTCTGCGAAAGAAGAGTTTAATAAGACAATCAATGAAATAAGCAATGAAGCAATAGAAGTAGCGGTGATGATTCAAAGAAAAATTGAGAAGCTTGAGCGTTTTATTTCCTCAGTGCAAATATCACCCGAGCTTCTTAGAAAAAAAACAGCAAAAATAGGATGACCAAGCTCATCCTTCTTTTATTTACAACAAAAAAACTTATGTCAAGACGAGAATACCGTTTGTTACGAATCGTTTTTGCCGCAAAGTATTTTTTAAGAGAGTCATAAATTTATGTTAGTTGATTATTTATGGCTCTATTATAGCATGGTGGACCGGACAGGACTTGAACCTGCCACCTCCTCGGTGCAAACGAGGTGCTCTACCAGATGAGCTACCGGCCCATATTATTAATATCAGGTGTTTGGCATTAAACATTTGATACCTTACCATTATATTGTTAATAACGCAAGAATAACAGTCTTGATATGTTTCGCAATCCAAAACAATTTGTTTTAATTTATCAGTGAGTAATTGACCAGTTTTTTCATTTCCCCAAACCTATCTTCGCTACCTAAAATAACAGAAATAATTTTTTGATCGTTTTCTGGATGGCTGGTTATTAAAATTAGGCACTCACCCGCTTGGTCGGTAAATCCAGTTTTGCCACCGATAATATTAACGCTAGGTAATTTTCCTAATAGCTTATTAGTGTTTCTCAAGTGATGAACATTCGCTCCATCGGCCGAAAAAACATCTGAATTTTGAATCCTCATAATTTCCAAAAGTGGCGGCTCTGATAAAATATTTTTAGTTAATTTTACTAAATCATAAACAGTGGAATAATTCCCCTCTTCGTCCAATCCCGTTGAGTTGGCAAAGTGGGTATTTTTTAATTCCAGTGTTTTTGCTTTTTCGTTCATTAGGCCGACAAATTGTTTTTCCGAGCCGGAAATATATTCCGCCAATGCCACGGCGGCATCATTGCTGGAATTAACCAGCAATAATCGCAACAAATTTTCCGCCGTTATTTTTTCACCCACTTTTAAATTTCCGCTATTTCCTTCAGTTAACACGGCATTTCGGCTGATAGTTATTTGCTCGTTTAGATTGCCAATTTTTTCAATAGCCAGCAAGGCCGTCATTAGTTTTGTCAAACTGGCAACTGGAAGTTTTTTTCGGATATTTTTTTCGTAAACAATGTCGCCCGTTTCCACATTCATTGTTATCGCCGATCTGGCGCTTATTTTAAGATTATTATCATCAGAAGCTCTAATCTGCAATAAAGCGGGAGCTAAATATAACTGATTGCCATTCGTAAGTCCCCTCTTGGGAGGGGGTTGGGGGTGAGTTGAATTAACGGAGAACTCACCTCTAGCCCCTCCCGAGAGGGGAATGTCTATCTCTGGCTCCTCTTGAAAAGAGAATAATTTGTGAGAATCAGATGATCCCAAAACAGAGCCAGTTAAATCTTTTCCTGTAAAAGGAATATTAAGCTGGCTCAAAAAAATAGAAACAATTACTGCTAATTCTTTTAACATAGCCCGTTAAAGTCACACTTAATTTAAGCGCTGAAGTTGCACTGATTATTCCTCTTTTAGAGAAGCCAAGACGGATTTTAACATCTTGTCGGCGTAGCAATCGGCGTAATATCAGCAGATTTTCAAAGTATCCCCGGTAGGAATCGAACCTACATTAAGAGCTTAGAAGGCTCCCGTTCTATCCATTGAACTACGGGGACAGAAAATAAATTACTATATTGCCGTACTGCTAGAATATCCAACAATCTAGTAATTCATAATGTGGTAATATTATCATCTTGATATTGGCAAAGGCGCTATTTCATTGCCCAAATTATTCAAACCACTAGGCTCATTTTTTTCAATGACATCAAAGGGATTTCTATATTCTTTAGATATTTCCTTATTGGCATTGTTTTCTTTTCTCTCAATCTCACCAATTATTTTCTTTAACTTTGTCTTTTCCACCCTAATATAGTTGTCGCTGGCATTATTAATTTCCGGAATAGCAATCTTCAAATAAGTTTCATTGTAGCACACATTAAAAGCAATTAGCAATAGCCCAACAAACAATGCCACAAACAAAACCAGTTTCGCTTTGTAAAAAAATAAAATGGTTTTTTTAAAATTGATTTTAAGTTTTAATTTATTTTTTATCATAAAAAATTTATTCTAATAATCCCCCCCCCTCGGGAGAGGATTGAGGGTGGGTTAAATTAAAGAATTATTTATTAACGGATTAACGGATTGAATTCGTGTAATCCATAATTCGTCAATTCGTTAATTCGTTAATTTTTAACAACTTGTCCATGGATCATTCCAAGAGAGAACTTATTTTACAACTGTTCTGAAGTATAAACCTCTAAATCCACAATCACCTTAACCCCATTATTGGAAGACGATTGTTTTTCCTCATTGCCGCCCATTGCCGTTATTTTTAAACCGTTGATTATAATGTTGTATTTTATATTTTCAAGATATGTCAAAAAGCGCATTACATTATTAAATTTCCCCGTTACAATCAACTGATAATTAAAAAACGGGGACAATTCGCTTTCGCCGGCGTTCCTTTCCGTTGTTTTTGTTTCAAGTTTCACTGACGATTTCCGAGCAATTTTTTCAACTTCAACGACAAAATCAACGGTTTCTTTGGGATTTAAAAATGACTTCTCCACTTTTTCCATTTTCTTTTTCTGACTTTGGTAATCCGCCCTAATTCGACCGATCTGGCTTTTCTGTTTGCTAAGACGACTTAATAAAATTTCTTGATCTCTTATCTTATCGCTGTCAGATTTAAGTTTGCCAATTAATGAAGTTGCCACGAAAAAAACCACAACCACAATTGCTAAAAAAACAAAGAAACTGTAATAGGTTTTACTTTTTGCTTTAAGCATAATTCTTATTATAATTCTTATTATAATTCTTATTTAGGGGCTGGTGATTTTTACCGATTATTCTCCTCTTGGAAAAAGCTAGAGGTGAGTTATTGAAAAATTAAAGAATTAAAGAACTAACGGATTAACGGATTAACGGATTAAATTCGTTAATCCGCTAATTCGTTAATAAATAATTCTTTAATTCAACCCACCCCCAATCCTCTTCTGAGAGAGAAATAATTAGAAAACCAGCCGAGCTTATCTAGCGTAACATTTCTTCTGATAAATTAAATTCATAGCGAAAATTAACATTGCGCGGTTCTAAATAATTAGATCGGTTAGATTTTAAATCAGTAAAATAATCTGAATTTTTTAGATTATTTTCAAACTCCAAAAGATTCTCTCTTGTTTTAGCATAGCCGGTTAAACTAAAATGGCATTTTTTTCCATTACCGTCGCCAACATCAATATTAGTGTTCTTTGATCTTTTATTGCCAGAATTGCTTAACGAAATTCTTTTAATATTCAAATTGGTAATTTGGACCGTTTCTGGCGTAATTAAGCTCAACTCGTTTAATATTTTTGTCCAGCTGATTTGCTGATCCTGTACTTCTCCCGCTAAATTAAGCCGCCTGTTAAAAATTCTGACTTCGTTTTTTAATTTTTCAACTTCTTTTATTTCCGCTTCCTGCTGTTTTTGCGCCACCAATTTATCAACGCGGGAAAGTTCACTTGATAAATAAATTTGCGTCAGTAAAAGAACCGCGATAAAAACAATCAATTCAGCAACGACCACCGCCTCATTGATTACCAAGATATGATTTACCTTTTCCCATTTAATTTCTTCCTTTTTTTGGGGAGGAAGAAGGTTTAATCTTATCATAAAAGATAATTTTTAATTTCCAGTTTTTAATTTTTAATCAATTCTTAATGATCAAATTTTTAAACAGAAAATAAATTACAAATTCAAAATTACAAATCACAAATAAATTACAATAACCAAAATACAAAATACAAAACAGTTTAGAATTTTGAACATTTGAATTTTGGATTTATTTGGAACTTGTAATTTTGAATTTGGCGCTTTAAAAATTGAAAATTAGAAATTCAATAAAAATTAAAAAATCAAAAATTTTAAGACACAAAATATATTTTACAAACTAAGAAAATCTTATATCCTTGTCAAAATAAAATCCTAATCCTCTCCTACTTCTCTCATCGCCAGCCCGAGAACAGTTACAAAAATTAGGGAATTCTCTCTGGAAATTGGCGGGATTTCACTGCTGCCGGAGCTTATAATATTAATCCAAGGATTTCCTCTCTCAATTTCCTTTTTGATTTGCAAAGATAAATAAAAATCCATCCCGGGTATTTTCGCTTCCCCGCCACAGATAATAACTTTTGAAATAGGAGAACTATCCTTCTCAGCAAGTTTTGAGCTTTTTTTCAACTCTAAACTTTCACCCTGAATTTCAGAGTAAAGCTCGGGACTAAAATGCTCTTGGTAATAATCAAGAAGTTTGCTGATATATTTCACCAGCTCAACTAAAGAAGGAAGCATCGCCTTATAAGCCCGACTTGATCTTTTTTGCCTGTTGAGCCCGCACTCCAGTTTTATTTTTTCCGCTTCGTTA
>Ga0190315_1000888_pt1 | contig 13176 bp, 7 predicted proteins | sample 48701101_MG_FD_161673 | JGI IMG/M metagenome (GOLD analysis project Ga0190315, IMG submission 161673) | Hydrothermal vent sediment bacterial communities from Southern Trench, Guaymas Basin, Mexico - 4870-11-0-1_MG | ecosystem: Environmental > Aquatic > Marine > Hydrothermal vents > Sediment ...
TATGTTGCACCGCACCACTACGCACAAATTCACTCTCAAATACGAACAGGTCATGATGGATATTCAGCCTTTGTAATGATGCCTTAATACCGGCGAGGCATCTCTGAACAACCTCCTCGTAGCGCTTTACCACTTTCTCATCTCCTGCTTCATATCGCCTCATCAGCGCATCCACTTCGGTACGATAAGCCGCATTAGCCTCTAACAATCGATTGGCTGCAATATAAACATCAACTATCGCATAGTCCCCCTTCTTTCGCGTCTCAAGCTTCAATCTGGAAGCACCCCATACCGCAACCGCTACCTGCCTGCCCATATCATTCACATAATACTGCGTCTCCACCTGGTAGCCCGAATAAGTTAATACTCGTGCCAGTACATCGCCGATGATAGCATTCCTGAGATGTCCTATGTGCAGGGGTCCATCAGGATTCGCAGAGGTATGTTCGATTATTATCCTTGTACTTTTATCATGCCTCTTCTCTGTATTACCTCCACCACCTTTTAGCCGTCTCAATGTGCCATCGAGAAAAGAATCATTGACGTAGAAGTTGATGTAAGGACCGGAGGTGACTGCTCTTGATACAAGTGTTCGCTCAGTCGGAGCTGGTATAATAATATGGCGGACGATATCCGCAGCGATGTTCTCAGGCGGTTTTCTGTATCTGGCAGCCAAGGTGAAAGCAATTCGAGATGTGATATCAGCATGCTCACTCTCTTCTAACCCCAGGCTGCTATATTCATATTCGTATGATGCATCAGCCAGTGCAGCTTTCAGTATATGCTCAACTTCTCGCTTGAATTGAAGGTACATTATTACATCTACATCCTTATGTTACGGTTACTTACGTATACCTTTGAATATTTAGATTTACATTTAGTTTAGAATGCGTACATAAACAAATCCATGCAATGCTGACCTTCGTCGGACTCGGGTTGTATGACCCGAAGGATATAACATTGAAAGGTCTGGAAGCGGTAAGAGATGCGGATGTGGTCTATGCAGAGTTCTATACATCCCCCGCGGGAGCGCGTACGATAGAGAAGCTGGAGGATGCTTATGGCAGAAAGATCTCGCTATTGGAGCGTGAAGAGCTGGAAGAGGACGCAGAGAGGGGGATTCTGGAACTCGCGAAGAGCAAGAAAGTGGTCTTACTCAGTGGTGGCGATGCCATGATTGCTACTACGCATGTAGATCTGCGGCTGAGGGCGATTGAGAGAGGGATAGAGACACGGATAGTACATGCGGCTTCTATTGCATCTGCAGCTGCGGGTCTATGCGGTCTTCAGAACTACAAATTTGGTAAGTCCGCAACGGTATCACCACCATATAAGGGTGTTATATCCCATGTACCCTATGAGACGATAGAGGATAACACTGAGCGAGGACTCCATACACTCCTCTATCTTGATATCGGAATGCGCATAGCGGATGCGCTGGAGCTACTGGAATCGGTAGAGCGTGAGAAGGGTGGAGGAATGCTTAAGCGCTCTTTACTGGTGGGCATAGCGCGGGCAGGCTCTGACGATGCGGTGGTGAAAGCCGATTATATAACATCGCTGAAGGGCTATGAATTTGGTGACCTGCCGCATGTGCTCATCGTCACCGGTGAATTGCATTTTGTAGAACGCGAAGCTTTGATAAAGATCGCGCATGCACCCGGTTCTATCTGAGGAGATAGGGAGGGATAAGGGATAGCCTATCTCCAGCAGAAAAGCACCCTATTTAAAGTTATATAGAAAATACATGTGCTCTCAACATATGCTTTTATATATAACCTTGATATCCTAAATTACTGGAGGTGAGATGAAAAAGTGAACAACAAAAAATATGAGAGAGCGAAAGGGATAATAGGAATAGCACTGGCAGTGATAATGCTCGCTTCGGTATTCGCCATTGTCCCTACGGCGATGGCAGAACCACCGGAGGGAGGGGCGCCATCTTCTATCAGGATATACGGTGATGTCCAACCAGATGGTAATGCACCCGAACGATATACTAATTGGACGCAGCCATTCGACCCCACGGTGATACCAAAGGATTCCATTACTTTTAACCCCGCACTGCTTGAGGAGGAGTTTGGTGTAAAAAATGGTGAGAATGCGCGTGAGAAGATATTCCTTAGGGCGTGGTACGAACCCTGTGGTAAGTACTGGGGTTCCAGGAAGAACTATACACATCCAACGATAAACATGGAATATACCTACATGCTGATAAATACACAATATATGCCGACATCCGGGCAACCGGGCAATACACACTTTGCATTTCCAACCTGCGAGATATCTTCTCAGCCAGGATTGGGTGCGTGGAACTGTATGTCGAAGAGTACCGAGGGGGAGCTCACAAAACTCGCGAATGTCAGCGGTTCAGTAGTGCCGTATGGGAAGACGGTGAATGGGCGGATTGAGATTGAGAAAGGCTTCAGGAATCTGGGAGTAGGGGATAAAGTCCAGTTCCTTGACCATAAGCTGGAAGTGACTGCAATTAACAACCATGACTATGTTATAAGAGTCTGGTATGCGGGGAACAGAGATGATGATGCGGGTAAAGGTTGGATTACGCTGAAAAAAGGAGCGAAGATGTACTTCGATAGGCATAATGACATGTATTCCACCGCGAACCACGACCCAGCCGCTGGAGAGATAAGGACATGGTATGTGAGACGGGACAGTAAGAACAGTAATATTATATATCTTGGTAAGGAACTCCAACCATGTGATGTCTTCTACGTCAATGGTGTGAGATACGATGTGACAGCGATTGAGGTTCTTGACACTACAGGCGATTCTAACGCAGATGCCCTGAAGTACATAACTCTGAGGACAAAGTTACCAAAGTGTATTGAAGCTATTCCAGAGGAGAGCGTTGTATCCTCTCAGTCCATCGAATGTATAGAGCCCTCTGAGATTATACCTGTTCTACCACCGTTCAACGAGAAGCATTACATGGTTGACGATATTGACATACCACTGTGGACAAGTGTATCAGAGGAGAGAAACTGGACGAAACAGGACTATGCAGGTACAAAACTTGATACAGACAATGATGGCGAGTGGATAGCATACGATGTTGATGAGCGAATAATACCCGATGTTGGGCCTTTAAACATCACATACATTGCAGAGGACTTTGAGCGGCGGTACTCTACGAATCTGCTCGAGAAGCTGCAGGAGAAGTGGTCTGGTGCTGTTACCAGCGCAGAAAGAGTGGACCTGTTCTTCCTGATTGATGGTTCCCAGAGTATCAGTCAGCAAGATTTCGAATTGCAGAAGCAGGGACTGGCTGAAGCTGTGAAAGATCCGAATGTGGTTCCCCAGGATGGTACAGTACGTGTCTGTGTGATTCAGTTCTCCAGCAATGCCAGTATGGAGGTTCCACTCACCATAATTGATCCGGATAACGCGAGTTTGGTAGCAGATGACATCATGAACATTACCCAGATGAAGGGTAATACAAACATGAGTGGGGCATTTAGAGTAGCGATTGAGAACTTACCCGGTGATAGCTCCGGAATACAGGTAATTGATCTCTCAACCGATGGCTACCCGACGGGTGGGGATTCAGAAGAGAAGGTACTGAATGCAAGAGATGATGCGCTAAGTGAGGGTTTCGATGTGGTGAATACACTCGGTGTTGGAATGGATATAGACCAGGACTTCCTGAAAGAGCTGGCGTATCCGCAGCCATGGCAGGAATCTCCAGGGTTCTATGTGCATGCCGAAGATTACCATGATTTCATGGATAAGATCAGGGAGAAGATAAGGGTAGAAGTAGAAGGCCGGCTCGTGGAATCATGGACTAAACTCGATATCCAGTCTCTTCCCGACCTGTACACCGAATTCGTACTACCTGAGCTGCCAGACATAAAAGCAGCGGAAGATAGAGACTTATACGGAGATTACCTGATTACAACCTCACTGATCGCGCCACAGGCAGAGGGAGATTTGCCGCACAAAAGGGTGGCGTTCTCATACGATCCTGACCCCGAACATGGTGGCATTGACGATGACATCTATGTGAACTACAAGGATGAAATCAAAAGTGGCACTATCCGGGTGTACGGGCATGGCAATGCAAGCACGATCGGTATTCGGAATGAGTGCAATATAGAGCAGTATACAAATTGGGAAGAGCCTTTCAATCCAACATCAATAAGAAAGGATTCTATTACCTTTAATGCTGCTATACTGCCTTACAGCACGGAGTATCCGATGCATGCCCAGGGAGAAGACTGTGACCTGAAAGAATACCTGCGGGTATGGTATGTACCAGAGTACGAGTTCTATGGTGACCATGAGCCTGTGCATCGAGAACATGCGATTGTGACTGAGACGACATACATGCTCATTGATTCACAGGACAAGAAGCCATGGCATGCAGATGCAAACCGGAGTTGGTTCCCGTTCCCAATCGTAGCAGACCTATCAGATGGTAAGGCAAAGGGATTACAGTCATTTGAGAATGAAGGGGTCGAGTCCACAATGGATAACCTCGTAATGCTCTCATACGTGAATTGCTCGCCAGCGGATCTGCTAAATACTCTGCACAAGACAACCAATGGAACAATAAGGCTGGAGAAGACGTACATCATGAGTGCGAATCAAAAAGTGGAGTTCATGGATCATACACTGAAGTTTGAGGGCTTTGATGAGGTTACCGATGAACCAAGTGTGGAGATAAAGTATTGCGGCAATAAAGATGGGATCATGGACCCAAGTCCAAGGTATGGGATATCGAACACGACCCGATTCTACGATAGGCACAACAATGACTATGATACGCCAAAGCACCCGGACAGGACATGGTATGCCCGCTATGATGGGCGACTAAAGGGTGGCAAAGCGATGATAACAGTGGGTAAAGAACTTCAGCGGGGCGATATATTCTACGTGGATGGTGTGCGTTATGAAATCGCGGCGATAGAAGTCTTTGATGAAGATGGAAACCTGGCAAACGGCTGTGAGAAGTTCAAGTACATCACAATCAGAACTCCGTTCCCGAAGGGCGAAGGAGAGTTATTGCAACAGTGGAGATCATGTGCTGACTCACAGTACATACAGAGAATTGCTCACAGTACACCAATACCAGTACTCCCGCCGATGAACATGGTGCACAAGATTGTGGACGATACAGATGTGGCGCTATGGCAGCCATTGAAGCTGCTTGATAAATGGCCATACGGTGATCCAAATGGTATTCCAGGTATCGAGTACTTCCCGTGTGCAGACCGGTATCTGACGATGCAGTATCCGCCATACGCATGGCTGAAGTACTTCCGTGCGGTGCCTATAGACACCGATGGAGATATGGAAACAGAGATACCATCTGACTGGCAGCTCTGGGAGGACTATGGTGGTCCATTCTATCCGGGAGATGTAACAAATGCAGTACCGGATGGCTGGCAGTGCTGCGAATGCGGGATACCAATGCCGCTGCCAACAAAATTCACTATCTTCGACAGCGAACACTGGATTGCGAACGATGTTGACGAGCGAATAGTAAGCAACGTGGCACCGTTAGACTTCGAGTGGAAGGAAGAGGAGGCAGAGCCAAGGTATTCAACGAATCTGCTGGAGATACTGAATGAGACTCTGTTTGCGGATAGCGAAGCATACGAGAGCTGGACGAAGTATGACATCCAGACATTGCCTGACGAGTACACTACATTCAAACTGCCTGAGACACCATCTGTGAATCCAAATGTGTACATTGGTGGTGAATATCAGGTCTACCAGCCAGATACAAGAAAATACCCCGGCAGCTACCTGATTACTACTTCGTTCATTGCACCAAATGCAAAGGGCGACCTGAACCTGGAACAGTCATATAGTGTACCAAACAGATTCGCATTCTCATTCAACCCCGCAGATAGCACGGGTATTTACGTGAATGAGAATCCGCTGCTTCCGCCACCACCAGGTGCTGATAGATTCACCATCCAGCTCAAGGCACTTCAGAACTATCTATCGCTACCTGTACTGCCCGAGAATAGAGACCCAGAAGCGATCTTCGGCAGAGACGTGGAAGTCTGGAGCTACAATGCGACCAGTGGCTGGAGCCGACCAAGTGAACTCGAGGCTGGAAAGGGTTACTATGTATATAACCCGTGGGCACCGAAGACGATCACTATATACGGAGAGGGTGTACGGCTGGAGTGGAGTGATATAAAACCAACGTTGCAGCCAGGCTGGAATCTGATAGGCGTAGGTAACGAGAGTATTTCAGTATCGTGGTTGGATAACGTACAGATCTGGCGGTACATGAATGGATACCCCTACGGTGATTTCTGGCCGATGCCACCAAATATCAGGGTGCAACTTCAGCCAGGGCAGGCATACTGGATATACAAGATTGCATAATTTTTTTTAAAAAGGAAGAAAGGGATGGGAATGAGGTAAAAACCTTATTCCTCCATCCATCTTTATTTTGTTTTGGGTTATCTTTTTATGTTTTATTTTATCTTTTATATTGTAAAACAAATGAAGTAAATAGGAGGTATAAAAAAAGATGTCAGATAAGACTTGGGCGATTATTTTCATTGCAGTGATTTTGACAGTTCTTACAGCATTCACGTGGGCACAGGAAGTGCCAAAGCCAAGCGACTGGGTGAAGATAAGTGCAAAACCGGAGACGATACAGGCAGATGGTGTTTCTACTTCTACAATTCGGGTGATAGTCACATGGCCGAACGAGACCGAGCTGAGCGGTGAGCCTGCAGCCAATCAGACGTTGACAATATGGACGAATTGCGGGCTGCTTTTTGACGCAACAAACGAGAGTAATACCGGCAGGTCAATTAATGTTACCACCGATGGCAATGGCACGGCAACCGCCCTGCTATCAGGGAATGAAACATGTAATGCCACAGTTACCGTGAGGTGCCTGAGCGGAGGTTGGAATTTTACACAGGTTAGCTTCGTAGCACCGGAACCAAGTCCTTCACCAGGAGAGAGCGGAGCTGTCAACGAAAGTGGAGGCGGAGGTGGCACCACCACCCAAACGCCAACGCCATCGAATGCAACAAATGCAACAAATGCAACAAATGAAACAAATGCAACGAACGTATCCCCAGAAGCAACACCGGCTCAAACAGCAACGCCAATACCAACAACTACGCCGGTAGTATCACCATCAGAGACTACTGCTCCTACATCCCCTGTTACAACACCTGCAATACCAGGATTCGGGGTTGCGCTCACTATCGTGTGTCTGTTAGCAGTATTCGTAATCGCTTATCTGCGGAGAAGATAGAATATAGAAGATAATTGTGTAAATTGAAAAACAAAAAATCTCATTCATTCCTTTATTTTTTTTATTTTTTCTCGTTTGTTTTTATGCTTTCTGCCTTATTTCTATCTTATAACTGATAGTAGTATATACAAATAGTAAATAGAAAGGATGCGAATTGAGATATTGGGTACAGAGTCATTAGGTGTGCGTGGTCTGAGCTGTGTGGTGGAAGTAGGCGAACGGAAGATAGTGATTGACCCTGGTGTGGCACTCGGCTACAATCGTCATGGATTGCTACCTCATCCCTTGCAGGTCGCGGTTGGCGAGGTAGTGCGACAGAAGATAACAAGGGCAATGGCAGATGCCACAGATATTGTATTCAGTCATTTCCATGGTGACCATGTGCCATTGGTAGATGCGAACCCGTTTCAGCTTCAAGCTGCCATAGTTGCCGATTTGTGCCGGGGGCATAATCTTCGATTCTGGGCTAAAGGACCCCGGGGGCTCTCGCAGCACATGTTACATCGAGCACAGTCACTACGCATTGCACTGCATGATGAGTTAAGGAGTGCAGAAGGGCATAATGATGGTATTCTGAGTTTCTCTCACCCTGTCCCTCATGGACTGAGGAGCGAACATGGAGGAATGGTAATGATGACGAGGATAGAAGATGAGAGGTCGGTATTTGTACATGCATCGGACATCCAGTTGCTCGATTTCGATGCCATAACCACTATTCTTGCCTGGCATCCAACCATCGTACTCGCTTCTGGTCCTCCTTTGTATCTGCCACATCTCACACAGAAACAACGTAATGCCGCATGGCATAATGCAATTAGACTCGCCAGGGGCGTGGATACCCTGATTCTTGACCATCATCTGCTCAGGTCGGAATATGGTCGGCGCTGGCTGGATAGTTTAGCTTCGATTGCGGGGCATGAGCAAGGGCACCATAACCACAGAGTCATTTGTGCCGCAGATTTCATGAACAGGAGCCGAATGCTGCTCGAAGCGTGGCGGCAGCGATTGTACGCGGAGATGCCCGTGCCAGAAGGATGGCATGAGGCTTATGCCCGGGGTGAGGTTGATACCCGCGTTTATCGGGATTGGGCATGTAGAGCATCAACAACCGGTGAGGTTTTTGAATGTCGGAAATCGCTTTGTTCATATTTTAAGCTGGGTGATTAATTAACGATTAATTATGAGCGAAGGATGTGGTATAGTTGGCATAGCTCTGGATGAGGGAGACGCAGTACTACCGATATTTTACGCTCTTTATGCCCTTCAGCATCGCGGTCAGGAATCGGCGGGTATAGCAGTGAGTAAAAGTAAAAGTAAAGAAGAAGAATCAGGTGTGAATATACCGTTGATAAAAGGTATGGGCTTCGTTTATGAGGTCTTCTCCCCTCGTCGGTTGGAATCGCTAGAGGGTAAGGGTAACATTGGCATTGGTCATGTGAGATACTCAACTACGGGTGCATCAAGGGCAGAAAATGCCGAACCCCTGGTTGTGAATTATCATAGGGGGCAAATCGCTATTGCTCATAATGGTAACCTGGTCAATGCTGCGGAATTGAAGAGCGAATTGCAGCGTGAGGGGAGAATCTTTCATTCAGACACAGATACAGAGGTGATAGCGCATTTATTAGCGAAGGAACTTGTGCGTCACGACCCGATAGAAGCAGTAAAGATATTAATGAGGCGGGTGGTGGGTTCTTATTCTCTGGTTATCCTGATGGATAATTCATTGATTGCAATTAGAGATCCGCTGGGCATAAAACCCCTGTGCTTCGGCACGCTAAGCGATGATAAGGGCTATATAGTGGCATCAGAGAGCAGTGCGATAGATACCACAGGTGGTGATTTGATAAGGGATGTAAGACCCGGCGAGGTATTGATAATCCACAACACAAATAAGAACAGGAGATTGGAGAGTTATCAATTGTATCGCGGGATAAACACTGCCCATTGCGTATTTGAGTATATCTATTTCGCGAGACCCGATTCAGTATTGGATGGGAGACTGGTTTACGATGTGAGGCTGAAGATAGGAGAGAGGCTGGCAGAGGAACACGGAATAGAGGCAGATATCGTTTCTCCTGTGCCTGATTCGGGCATTACGTTCGCCATTGGCTATGCGAAGCGTTCTGGACTGGATTATATGGAGGGCTTTATAAAGAACAGGTATGTTGGTCGTACATTTATCATGCCCGATGAGAGCTACCGGGATATCGCAGTGAGGTTGAAGTTGAATGTGGTGAAGCGGAATGTAGAGGGTAAGCAGGTCGTGCTGGTGGATGACAGCATCGTGAGGGGTACTACATCCAGGCAAATAGTGACTTTTCTGAAGAAAAAAGGAGCAAAAAAGGTGCATTTACGGATCGGCAGTCCGCCGATAATAGCACCCTGTTATCTCGGTATCAACACGCCAACGCGAGATGAGCTTCTGGCATCGAATAGGAGTATGGAAGCGATCCGTAAATTTTTGAATGCCGATTCCATCGGCTATCTCAGCCTACAGGGTCTGATAGACTCCATAGGGATAAGCAAGAATAATCTCTGCCTGGGCTGTCTGAATGAGAGATATCCGGTTGAGATACCAGGAGAGGTCTGTGTAGCGAGACAGTTGAAATTGTCTCATTTTTAGATACATCTCCATGCGGGCTATAATCAGTTTCCTGACCCGGATACCGATACCGGTACCAGCGGGTAAAGAGCTAAGGATAGAGGAAGTGGCAGCCTTGAGTTATCTGTTCCCGTTCGCTGCTCTTATCATCGCTCTGCCTCTGACTATCATCGCTGTTTTATTATTCAGAGTGAATATAAGCCCGGGTATAGCTGCTTTGTTAACTCTCCTCTGTCTTTATTTTATTACGGGTCTGATGCATCTGGATGGTCTTGCTGATTTCTTTGATGGGTTGATGGCAGGCGGTAACAGGGAGCAGAGGATAAAGGCGATGAAGGACGAGAAGATAGGTATAGCAGGACTATTTGCCACTTTCGTTATTCTGATGTTGAACTTCATAGCGATAAAAGAGATAGTGGCGCATGATTTTTGCTATCCCGTATTCATAATTGCAGAGCTCGCAGCGAAGCTGAGCATGAATACCTGTATGCTGGTGGGTAAGCGATTTCAATCTGAATCTGATACAGGCTGGGGGATAGGTGCGCTGTTTATAAAGTCATGCACTTTGCGAGGCTATCTTATCGCTCTCACTTGCTCTTTACTCTTAGCTTCTATACCTCTTATCTCACGCACTTATCCACTCAGGGTCTTCAGTCTCTTCAGTCTCTTCATCGGTGTTTCTGTTGCCATTATCATATCATATATCGGGGGTACGAAATTTGGTACGGTGAGCGGTGATGTGATAGGCGCCTCAAATGAGATTGCGAGAACCGCGGTACTCCTTATATGGAGTTCGCAAATAAGTGGATTGTCCACCTAAACCTATGTATCAGAAAAATAAAAATCATTCATCTTCATTCAAACTTGACTTCTATCCTCTTACCTGTAATCTCTTCCAGTTCCTTCTGGAGTAATATCTCATTCGCTACCAGTTCCTTCTCCTGCGATTCTATACCCCGTCTTCTCTTAGCTATTAAATCATCCAGGCGAGTGAGTTGCCCTCTGGCTGCTGTGATTGCATGCTCGAGCCCTTCCTTCTCCTTTGTTATCTCCAACGCTGATAGTTTACTCCTGACCTCCTCTGCCCTTGATGATAAAAGCTCATACCTCGCCCTGATACCCGATAGGTCAGTGTCGGTATTCAAGAGATGGTCTATCCATTTCAGTGCTCTATCCCGCGTACGTTCCTTCAGAGCGTCCATCTCAAGGATTACTGCCCTTATAGACCGGAGATAATCTTCTATATCCTCATTCAACGCTTGAACCGGAGATGACAGAATGGATGTTATCACCGTTCGTACAGTAGGTGAAAGATTAATCCGTCCGGTCCTGTCCTGCTTCTTCAGCAGGCTGAGTGGCTTCTGTAAAGGAGTGAACAGATTATTTATATCCTGTCTTAGTGTGTTCAGTTCTTCCCCTATGGCTGTTAATTCCGCCTCATACTCCTTTAGCCGCTTCCATTCCGCTTCTTCCTCGATCACCTGTAATTTCCTCTCTGATAGCTCTATCTCGTGCTTGATGGCTGCCCTCTCTTCCTCTTCTGCTCGAATCTTCTCTTTTTCTGACTCTATCTCCGCCATCTGTTCTCTTATTCTCTGTATCAATGCATGTACACGACTCAAATCTATAACCTTAGTCTCCTTACCCTTCATTGGCGCTATCAGTCGGTCAAGAATATCCCTTAGCTGATTAAGATTAGTTTCAACTTCCCTGACCTCATCAGGAAACAGCGAGCGAACATAATAGATATTCCTAAATATCTTCGCCAGTACCGACTCTATACTGTGGTAAGCCATATTATGGAAATCCAGAACAGTCTTATAGTCAGTTTGAGATGGTATGACTATCTTGTCACAGAGAGAGTAAAGGAGCTTTACCATTTTATCACGGCTCAGAAGTCCTATTTTTGTAATCTGTGCTGGCATATCCGCCTTCGGCTCAGCATTACGCAATTCAGAGATGTATTGCTTGAGTTCCTCACGTTTATCCGCTATCTCTTCATACAGTGCCATCGTATTCGTGCCCAGACCACGGAATAACAACTCAGAAACCTTCTCCAGCCATGTATCCATCTCATGGAACGCTACAATAGAGGGTATTTCAGCTACAGCTCTGCTTCTGCCTGTGATTCTATTCAGCCACTTCATTCAACTTTACATTCACACTCCACTGCACTACACCACAGCAACAGCAATGCCAACGCCAACAAACATTACATATAAAATCCTAAGAGCTAATAAAACTGGCGTATATAAGGTCACCTTCACCTTCCAGTCTGATGCCACTGCCACTGGCACTACCACTGCTCACAGTTGCAGGTACAGGCACGAGTGCGGTCTCGAAGGTCTTTAATGGCAGTTTTACCTTTGCATCACCGACCAGAGTTACCTGCCCCCTTACACAGGTGAGGACACCTGCATTCTTTATGTCCATACCCATATTTATGCCCGGATTCATACCATTATCATTACTATTATGAACAGAGATAAGCCTCAAATCCAGATGTTTACCCCGCAGATGCCCTCCTCCATGCTTCAATCCCCGTGGCACTTCAAATCTAAGTACATTCATAGCATCATTTAGATGTAACTCCCTGCCCCTGCCATAATCATAGACTCTGAATGTCCTTTCTGACGCGGTACTCACTTCATATACCTTTGTACCCGCGCCCAGGGCATGTATGACACCGGCAGGGATGTGGTAGATATCGCCGGGTTGAGCATAAAACGAATTCATGTAGTTCAATATCTCGCCTCTTTTTACCAGTTCCAAGAATTCACCACTGCGTAGAGAATCTCGGAATCCTAAATAAATCCTCGCATCCTCTTTCGCTTCGAGAACATACCATGCCTCCTCCTTGCCCATTACATCACCCATCTTGCGTGCATACCTGTCATCAGGATGTACCTGTACCGAAAGGTTTTCATCTGCCTTTATTATCTTCACTATTAGTGGGAATTCCTCCATTCTCATGCCGAATATCGCTTCTGAGAAGAAAGTATTGAGCTCACAGAGTGTAAATTCCTCACCTTCGATATAGTTCCGTGGTGAGGCACACCATAACTCATAGCCCCAGGGCTTGTTTACGATGAGGGGCTTGAGCTTCAGCGGGTGCTCAATCATATCTCTCACTTTTACCCTCACCCCCACTGCTTCTGTATGAGTATCTGTATCTGTATCAGACATAGACATGATTGCATCTGCCAGCCGTGCATGTCTTAGCCTGGTGGACTGCATCTCTTCATCAGTAATACCCCTGGTCATAGCTGCAACTTCGCTCAATGTATATTCATTCCCGGGCAGGCGTGAGGACCAC